>JABLTO010123035.1_pt1 | contig 37466 bp, 32 predicted proteins | sample 7160091 | NCBI WGS metagenome assembly JABLTO01 (sample SAMN14651225, study PRJNA627086) | human gut metagenome | isolation source: feces | host: Homo sapiens
CGGACGTTTTGCATATGGTACATCCAGAGAAGCCGGTGGGCGCGTCAGCCGCAGCAGGAGTGCACGCCCGCAGGGAGGCGGCAGCCTTTGCAGAAAGAAAAAGGGATTCTTGATTTTTTTAGGGATCCTGACGATCGTTGTGGCAGGTGGTCTGATACAAAATCTGTTTTTGTATCGGGCGGAGTCGCAGGTGGATCCGAACGAACCGTACCCGGTGAAGGGGGTCGATGTGTCGGAACATCAGAAGGATATCGACTGGAAGGGGCTGGCGTCGGAGGACATCAGTTTTGCGTTTATCAAGGCGACGGAGGGGAGTTCGTATGTGGATAAGCGGTTTGAGGAGAACTGGAAGCATGCTAACCGGACGGATCTGAAGGTCGGTGCGTACCATTTTATGAGTTATGATACGCCGGGAAAGTCGCAGGCGGAGAATTTTATCAAGCAGGTACACTGGCGTTTCGGGATGCTGCCGCCGGTGGTCGATGTTGAGTTTTACGGGGACTACATCAGTTCTCATCCTAAGAAAAGTCAGATGTATGATGTTCTGGATGTGATCCTGGATGAGTTTGAGGCGAAGTACGGTCGCAGGCCGATCATTTATACTAATACATATATTTACAAGAATTATATTTCCGGCAGGTACGATGATTATCCGATCTGGATCAGCGATCCGGGTCTTTCGGAGAAGCTTCCGGACGGGCGTGAGTGGACGTTCTGCCAGTACACGTTCAAGGCGAAGTCAAAGTACATCGCGGACGGGAAAAAATACGTGGATATGAATGTGTTCAACGGAAGCCGGTGGGAGTTCCGGCAATACGACGGAAAGTAGAAGTGTCCTGAGGGATGCGTCAGATCAGCACAGGAAAGACAGGAGGAATCAATGCTTTCAAAATTCAGCATTAAAAAGCCGTTTACGATATTGGTCGCGGTGGTCATCGTCATCGTGTTCGGGGTGATCGCCCTTACTAAGATGACACCTGATCTGTTTCCGAAAATCAACACGCCGTATGTGATCGTCATGACCACGTATCCGGGAGCGAGTCCGGAGGAGGCGGAGTCAGAGATCACTAAGCCGATGGAGCAGCAGCTGGCGACTCTTTCTAACATCAAGAACGTAACGTCGGTATCGGCAGCTAATTATTCTATGATCCAGCTGGAGTTTTCGGACAGTGTCAACATGGATTCTGTGTCGGTGGATATTCGTGACAAGATCGACCAGATCGAAGGTGTGCTGCCGGACACGGCCGGGACTCCTGTGGTCATGAAGATCAGCATGGACATGATGCCGGTGGTGACGGCTGCGGTCGGCATGGATGACAAGTCGTCGGGCGAGGTGTCTCAGTTTACGAAGGATAATCTGCTAAGTCAGATGGAGGGCGTAGAAGGTGTGGCTTCGGTGTCTGCCATGGGCATGGTGGACGACAATGTCCAGATCGTGCTGTCTCAGGACAAGATCGATGCGGTCAATTCAAAAGTTGCTGCGGCTATCAACAGTCAGATGGGCGATGCGGAAGGTCAGATGAAGAGCGGCATGGCAGCTGCAAAGAAGGGAAAGAAGCAGATACAGGAAGGGAAAAAAGCGGTGAAGGACGGGCAGTCTCAGGCTGCAAAGCAGCTTGCTGCAACGAAGACGAAGCTGCAGGAAAGTCGTGATCAGCTGGTTTCTTTGAAGCAGAATGGACCGGCCATCAAGGCGCTGCATGAACAGTACAAGAAATACAAGGATGATCCGATCATGGGGCCGCAGATCGAAAGTCAGCTGAAAGCGCTGGGTATCGATCCTTCCTCGCTGGATCAGCTAGTGCCGCAGATTGATCAGGCGGATGCACAGCTGAAGCAGATCGACAAAGCACTTGAGGATCTGGATGCACAGGGTTCTGCCATAAACTTTGAACTGGGGTCTAAGTATGCAGACCTGACTTCTGCCGAGGGCACGGTCGAATCGACGGTGAATCAGCTGCAGTCGGCACTCAGTCAGCTGCAAAGCTCCAAAGAGGCAGCTCTTGCCAGTGCGGACATGACGGGCGTGATCACCATGCAGAACGTTTCGGCGATTTTGAGCGCGCAGAATTTTTCCATGCCGGCGGGATATATCACGGACGGCAAGGCGGAGGTGCTGGTCAGTGTCGGTGATAAGATCAAGGATAAGGATGAGCTGGAAGATCTGATTTTATTTGATATGGGGATCGATGGCTTGGATCCGATCCGTCTTTGTGATGTGGCGACGGTGTCATACACGGACGATGATGCGGAGACATATGCCAAGATCAACGGCAACAACGGGGTGCTCCTCAGTTTTACGAAACAGTCCAGCTATGCGACGGCAGATGTGTCTGAGAACATCACGGATAAGTTCGCTCAACTGGAAAAGGAATACAAGGATGATGGTCTGTCGTTTACGACGCTGTATGACCAGGGGGACTATATTCATATCGTTATCAATTCAGTGCTGCAGAATCTGCTTTTAGGCGCGATCCTGGCGATCGGGATCCTGCTGTTGTTCCTACGGGATCTGCGGCCGACGCTTATTACTGCGGTCAGCATCCCGCTCAGCGTGATCTTTGCCATCGTTCTGATGTACTTCTCGGGTGTGACTTTGAATATGATTTCACTGGCGGGGCTGGCTATCGGGGTCGGGATGCTGGTGGACAATTCCATCGTGGTGGTGGAAAATATTTATCGTCTGCGCTCCATGGGATACAGCCGGGTGCAGGCTGCGGTTTCCGGGGCGGTGCAGGTGGCGGGAGCGATCACAGCTTCGACTTTGACGACCATCTGTGTGTTCGTTCCCATCATTTTCGTAGACGGGATGACGCGTGATATTTTCACGGATCTGGCACTGACGGTAGCGTATTCGCTGCTGGCAAGTCTTTTGATCGCATTGACGCTGGTTCCGGCTATGGCCAGGGGACTTTTGAAGAAGGAGACGCGTCTTACGGTCCTCAGCCAGACGGGACGTTTTATGGACAAATATCGGGCGGCAGTGCGCTGGGCGCTTTGTCATAAGGCGATCGTGCTGATTGCTGCTGTGGTGCTGCTGGTGGGCTCTTCCGGCCTGGCGCTGATGCGTGGTCTGTCCTTTATGCCGTCCATGTCGACGCCGCAGATCTCTGCTACCATCCAGATGCCGAAGGAGAGCACTTTGAAAGAAACTTCCGATACGACAGACAAGATCGTTAAGGAGATCCGCAAAGTGGACGGTGTGGAAACGACAGGTGCGATGTTGTCCAGCGATACGGCAGGCATGATGGGTATGTCCGGAATGTCTCAGGATGTGACGTCCACCATGGTATATATCATCCTGGATGAGGATAAGGCGGACAATGGCAAAATCATTGCAAAGAAGCTGGATAAGCTGGCAAAGAAATATAACTGTGAGATCGTGACTTCGGCTGATATGGATATGTCGTCCATGATGGGAGGTTCCGGCGTGCAGATCAAGCTTTACAGTGAGGATTTGAAACAGCTGCGTACTGCGGGAGTTGCCGTTGAACGGAAGCTGAAGGACATGAAGAGCCTGGAGGATGTTTCTACTATCGATGAGGACAGTTCGAAGGAACTGCACGTTGTGGTCAACAAGAATCAGGCTATGAAGTATGGGCTTACGGTGGCGCAGGTGTACCAGCAGATTTCTGCAAAGCTGACTAAGGAGTCTGCGGCAACGACGCTTTCGGAGAATGGCAGCAGCATGGATGTGGTGGTTGAGAATTCGACCAGCAAGGCGTTTACGCGAGAGGATCTTGAGAACATGAAGCTGAAGGCTTCGGGAAGCGCTGGATCTTCGGGTGCTGCTGGTGGATCGGGAAGTACTGCGGCTTCCGGGGGATCTATGTCCGGGGCATCCGGCAGCTCGGCGGGCGGCGCATCTTCATCGGCGTCTTCTGGCTCGTCAGAGGTGAAACTCAGCTCTATCGCAGATATTCAGACGACTGCTTCATTGAGTGAGATCAACCACGATAATCAGAAGCGGAGTCTGTCGGTGACTGCTTCTGTGAAAGATGGCTATAATATTACTCACGTCAACAGCGACGTACAGAAAATAATCAAGAAAGAAAAGCTGATCCCGAGTGGAGTCAAGGTGGTTTACGGTGGAGAAAACGAGGAGATCATGCATTCCATGAAGCAGATGATGCTCATGCTGCTGGTGGGTTTCATCCTGGTATATCTGGTGATGGTAGCTCAGTTCCAGTCATTGCGATCGCCTTTTATCGTGATATTTACGATCCCGCTGGCCTTTACGGGCGGGATGCTGGCATTGCTGATCTGCGGTCAGGACGTCAGCGTAGTATCCATGATGGGATTCGTTATGCTGATGGGTGTCGTGGTCAATAATGCTATCGTACTGGTAGACTGCATCAACCGGTTCCGGCTGGAAGGCATGGATATGGAGAGCGCTGTCATCGAGGCAGGTGCTGTCCGTATGCGTCCTGTTCTGATGACGGCTATTACGACGATCCTGGGACTTTTGCCTCTGGCTGTCGGTCTGGGCACCGGTGCGGAAATGATGCAGCCGGTAGCCATCGTTTGCATCGGCGGTCTGCTCTATGCGACTTTGACTACGCTGGTCGTGATTCCGATCATGTACCGGGTCTTCGCCAAGAAGCACATGGAAAAGATCGCAGAGGAAGAGCTGGAAGTCGTGAATGTGTAAGAATTGCAAAGGAATACTCCTTGACAAGTAACGACAAGTGCGTTACCTTGTATGTACAAGGAGGTGATCGTGATGGAAAAGACAGCCACGTTGAATTTAAGAGTAAATCCGGCGGTGAAAGAAAACGCAGAAGCTGTTTTATCAAAACTTGGCATTCCGATGTCCACAGCAATAAATATGTATCTCAATCAGATTTCCCTCACAGGAGGAATCCCGTTTCCGGTTACATTACCGCAGGTGCCTGATTCCGTGAATGTTGATGCAATGACCGATGAAGAGTTGTATTTAAAATTGAAAGCAGGTTATGCTGATGCAAAAGCTGGACGTGTACAGGATGCTGATGCGGTCTTTGCAAAATTTCTGGAGGAACATGGTGCATGATAAAATATACTGTGAAGATCTCAGATAAAGCGCAGGCAGACATGGAGCAAATTTACAGCTATATTGCAAAAGAACTGATGTCACCGCGAAATGCCCTGGGTCAATATAAACGGATTGCGGATGCGATATCCAGGCTTGATATCATGCCAGAACGGTTTCAGTCTTTGGACTTTGGAAACCTGAATGGACTTCGGAGAATGCCTGTAGATAAGTATTTGGTTTTTTATGTTATAGAGAATGGGTGCGTTATTGTAACGAATGTATTGTATAGTGCATCGAATATTTTGGAAAGAATAGAAAAGTGTGAGTTGTAAAAAGGAGTTTGATCATGAAAACCAAACTCAAAAGAAAATCCTTGAAATACCCATCATCCGATGGTATAATAACTTTCGTTAAGCCGGCGTGATGGAATTGGCAGACGAGCGGGACTCAAAATCCCGTGGTGGCAACACCGTATGGGTTCGACCCCCATCGCCGGCACCATGATATATGTGATATCGATGGATATAGTGTAAATTACAAACCCGTTAGGAGGAATCTTTAATGAACGGAAACATTTGGGCAACGATTTTACCTTTAGTCATCCTGATCGCGGTAATGTACTTCCTGCTGATCAGACCTCAGAAGAAGAGAGAAAAAGAAGTGAACGCCATGAGAAGCGGTGTGCAGGTCGGAGATGAAATCATCACGATCGGCGGTATCTGCGGCAAGGTCGTAAAAACGAAGGAAGAATCCCTGGTAATTCAGGTTGGCGCTGACAGAGTAAAATTCGAAATCATGAGATGGGCTGTTTCCAAGGTTGTAGAAGAAACTGAAAAACCTGCAGCTAAGGCTCATGAAGAAGAAGCTGAAGAAACAGAAGTAAAGAAATCCGGCAAGCCTAAGAAGCTGAAGAAGGCTGCTCCGGCAGAAGAAGCTCCGGAAGAAGCTGAAGAAGCTGGAGAAGTTGAAGAACCGGCAGAAGAGGCTGAAGGCGAAGTAGTTGAAGAGAAAGCAGAAGAAGAAAAGTAGATTTCTCGATCGACTTTAAAATTCTTTACGGGATAATATAAATGGAGAATAAGAGCTGTTATGAAACTTAACGTTTTGTAACAGCTTTTTTGTGTGCAACCGGCGAGCGGCATGATTACAGTGGTGTGGTTACGTTTTTTACCTCGAATTTTCGTGCAAAGAGTGTTTCGGATAATTTGCTGTAAATGAATTCCAATCCGTTGAGGGAAAATACCACGATTAGAAATAGATTTGAACTCTGAGGTAGTTAGGGAAAGATGAGCCACTGTTAGGGGTATAAGAAAGGGCGATTTTCATGGAAAATTTCCTGAGATTGGATTTAGACTATCGCAATATACCTGGGATTTTGGAATCAGGATAGTCTGGCTGGTGTGATCTGCAGATTTTTCAAAAAAACTATCTGCAGGGGCTTTGAAAAGGGAATCAGGGTGATTTTTTATATAGCAAGTCAGATATGAGAGCATTATCAGGTGATATATTTCTGAAATTATGGAAATCTCGATAGAATCCTTACATATACTCCAAAGGGAGGTGTAGTATGGAAAAACTGAGAAAAAGCCTGAAGGCTTATGTGATTGCGCTGGTGCTGTTTGTTGCGCTGACCTTTGCGCTGGCAGCACTGGTGAATTTTACAGGATTTCGTGAGACCTGGACGTTTGGGTCACTGCTGGTGATCATGAGTATTTCAAGCCTTATACTGGGAATGATGGAGGGAAGGATCTTTCAAAAACGAGGTCTTCTGGCTGGAGGCGCAGCGGCTGTTTTCTTTCTTGCTATCATTCTCGTGTCGGTCCAGGGACTCTTTGCAGAGGAGTTTTCTCTGGGGAAAACAGGCTGGCTGTATCTGATCCCGGTGGCGGCGGGAAGCCTCGGTGGAATCTGCGGTGTCAATCATAAGACATGAAATGAGGCAAAATCCTCAAAAACTGCGTAAACTGTTTGAAAAATCAACGTGTTTGCTCTTGTCTCACTTTACAAAAAGTAGTAAAATATCAACAGTATGATTTAATGGGCATTGCTGTGCCCGGAAAAACTAATCACAAAAGACGGAGGCAAAGATGAAGTATAAGTGGAAACGCGTGTTAGCGGTAGTGTTTCTTTTCATTATCGTTGCAGGCTGGTATGTGACAGTATGCGGCATTGGACCGGTAAAACCAATACAGGATCGGATGAAACTGGGCCTGGATATCAAGGGTGGCGTTTACGTTGTCATGGAAGCAAAGACGGACCTCAAAGGCGAGGAACTGCAGAAGGCTATGGAGCAGACGCAGGCTGTCATAGAAGAGAGAGTAAACCAGATGGGTCTTGCGGAACCTGTAGTTACTATTGAGGGTGACAAGCGTATCCGTGTAGAACTGCCTGGCGCAGAGGATGCACAGGAAGCTATCGAGCAGATCGGCAAGACGGCGCAGCTGCAGTTTGCACTGGCAGACGGAACCATCGTGCTGGATGGCGGCAGTGTAAAAGACGCGTCAGTAACGACTGACCAGGACTCTGCCGGATATGCAGTAGCACTGGAATTTGACAGCAAGGGTGCAGACGCATTTTATGAGGCGACTGTCAAGGCATACAGCGGAGCGGTACAGTCTTCCGTAGAGGGCGTAAACAATGACGCCATCATGATCCTGCTGGACAATCAGATCATTTCCGCGCCATCGGTTAACAAGGGACCGATCAGCGGAGGAAAATGCACGATCACAGGCAACTTCTCTCAGGAAGAGGCATCCAACCTGACAGCACTGATCAAAGGCGGTGCTCTGCCGCTTACTCTGGAAGAAGTCAATTCTTCCGTACAGTCGGCAAAGATCGGTTATAATGCACTGGAAATGAGCGTATATGCAGGGCTGATCGGTCTGGCTCTGATCCTGATCCTCATGATCGTTGCGTACAGAGGACTGGGTGTTGCAGCTGACCTGGCACTGCTGCTGTATGTTATCATCGTACTCAATATCATGGCATGGATGGGCAGCGTGCTGACCTTGCCTGGTATTGCAGGTCTGATCCTGTCGGTCGGCATGGCGGTAGATGCCAACGTTATCATATTCGCTCGTATACGAGAGGAGATCAGTGCGGGCAAGACGGTGCGTGTTGCGACCCAGGAAGGTTTCAAGCGTGCTATGGCTACAGTCATCGACTCTCAGGTGACGACGCTGATCGCCGCAGTGATCCTGTACGAAATCGGTACCAGCTCAGTCAAGGGCTTCGCATGGACGTTCATGATCGGTATCGTCGTAGGAATATTCACGGCTGTCGTGGTTACTCAGCTTTATGTGGGCATCATGGCAGACAGTACGAAGCTTGGAAAGCGCAGCATGTTCGGCATCAACAAAACCGGCCAGGCATCCTTCCACATAAAAAGAGAACTTCATTTTATTCGCTATAGAAAGATATTCTATTTGATTTCTGTTGTGATCCTGGCACTGGGACTCGTGTTCGGCATAGCCAGAGGCATGAATTACGGGATCGACTTCACCGGAGGCACCATGATACAGATGGATATGGGCAAGACGGTCAAGACAGCAGATGTAGAAAAAGCCATCAAGGAATATAAGCTGGATCCGGAAATCATTTACTCCGGAGAAGGCAATAAAGAAATCGTGATCCGTACCATCAAGTCCCTTGACAGCGATCAGCGCGCCAAGGTCATCAGCACGATCAACGAAAACTTCGGAACGACAGATGACGATGTCGTAGCAGAAGAACTGTTCGGACCTTCCGTCGGAAAAGAGCTTCGAAACAATGCGTTCCTGGCGGTACTGATCGCCGGTATATGTATGCTGGTCTACATCAGGTTCCGGTTCCGCCAGTGGCGGTTTGGCGGAGCGGCGCTTCTGGGCGTGCTGCATGATGTGCTGATTGTCATCGCATTCTATGCGATCTTCAATATCACGATCAACAATCCTTTCATTGCAGGTATCCTTACGGTAGTCGGCTACTCCATCAATGATACTATCGTAGTCTTTGACCGTATCCGTGAAAACCTGCGGCTCAAGCGCAGCATGCAGCTGGATCTGCTCATAGATCAGAGTATCGCTCAGACGCTGGGACGTTCCCTGATGACGTCAGCAACGACTCTGATCGTTATGGTGCCGATGCTGATCATGTCCGGTCCTGCGATCCGTGAATTCGTCGTACCGCTTATGGTCGGCATCATCGCCGGAGCATATTCCTCCATCGCGATGTGCAGTCCGCTGTACTATGAATTCAGCAAGCGCAAGAAGGTTTCAAAATACGAAAAACAGGTACAGGCAGCGACCAAGAAGAGCAAGAAGAAAGCCAAGAAACAGATGGAAGAAACGAAAGCACTTCCAGATGCAGAAATCGGCAAACCGGCTGACGATACAGCAGATCTTACTGCAAAGAATGCTCCTAAGGATGCTGACACAGCAGCCGCTGCGGCAGCAGAACAGGAAAGCACTCCGGCAGATCCTGCAAAGTCCGGTGCAGACGCTTTGCAGCCAAAACAGAAGAATACCATGGATCAGAAACGTTCCAAACGGTATGTCAAAGGAAATCAGAAAAAGTAAGGGTTGACTGACGAAGATGAAGAGAAGAAGCGAGTTTTTAGATACAATTTTAGAATTTAATCCCAATTACGATATCGAATTGATCGGCCATGCCTACGATGTGGCAGAAGAAATGCATCGTGGTCAGCTTAGAAAATCGGGTGAGCCGTATTTGATCCATCCGATGGCTGTCGCGGAGATCCTGGCAGACCTGGGAATGGACGAAGAGACCATCGTAGCGGGACTTCTCCATGATGTCGTCGAGGATACATCCTATACGGAAGAAGAACTGATCGTAGATTTCGGGGAAGATGTGGCCATGCTGGTTGACGGCGTCACCAAGCTGGCTTCCCTGAAATTTGAGAGCAAAGAAGAGCGACAGGCTGAAAACCTGCGGAAGATGTTCCTTGCCATGTCCAAGGACATACGTGTCCTGATCATCAAGCTTTCTGACCGGCTTCATAATCTGCGGACCATAAACTATATGACTCATGATAAAATCATCGAGAAATGCCGGGAGACATTAGATATTTACGCACCTTTAGCTGCTCGTCTTGGTATGTATGCCATCAAAATGGAGCTGGAGGACATCGCACTGAAATTCCTGGAGCCGGAAGCCTACTACGACCTGGCAGAACAGGTGAGCCAGCGCAAGGGCGAGCGGGAAGATGCCATCAATGATGTAGTGGAACGGATCGACAATGCCCTGAAGGACATCGATATCCACTACGATATTTACGGTCGTTCCAAACACTTTTACAGCATCTATAAAAAAATGAAATACCAGCATAAGACGCTGGATGAGATCTTTGACCTTATGGCTGTGCGGATCATCGTTGACAGTGTCAAGGACTGCTATGCGGTACTGGGTCTTGTCCACACCATGTGGACTCCGATCCCGGGGCGGTTCAAGGACTACATCGCTATGCCGAAACCTAACATGTATCAGTCGCTTCATACCACTGTGGTGGGCGACAACGGCAAGCCGTTCGAGATCCAGATCAGAACATATGAGATGCATAAGATCGCAGAATACGGTATTGCAGCTCACTGGAAATACAAGGAGGGGATCACTACCGACAAGGAAGAAGTGAACCTGTCCTGGCTGCGTCAGGCTTTGGAATGGCAGAAGGATGCCAATGATCCGAAGGAATTCATGGAATCCCTGAAGATGGATCTGTTCTCCAGCCAGGTATTCGTATTTACACCAAACGGGGACGTGATCGAACTGCCGGCAGGTGCGACGCCGCTGGACTTCGCATTTAAGATCCACTCGGACGTCGGTTATAAATGCGTAGGTGCAAAGGATAACGGCAAGATGGTCACCATCGACCATCCGCTGGAAAACGGTGATATCGTGGAGATCGTTACAAACCCTAATGCAGTGGGGCCAAGCATCGACTGGCTGAAGATCGCCAAGAGCAGTTCGGCGCGAAACAAGATACGTCAGTGGCTGAAAAAAGAAAACAAAACCGATGCGGTAGATAAAGGCAAGGATCTGATCGACCGCTATATGAGGAAAAAAGGCTATGATCCGCGTGAACTGCTGAAGAACGCATTCGTGAACAAAGCAGTCAAAGCATTAGGATATAAAAATACGGATGAGCTGTACACACAGCTTTCCAACGGTGGATCTTTGCAGAGCAAGCTGGTGAGCCTGCTGCTCGGATATGACGAGGAAGAAAAGCATGCAGAAGCAGCCGAGAAAGAACAGACACTTCTGGACAATCTCCACGAGATCAGTGAACGGGCACAGCGCAGAGCACAGAACGCACGCAAGATGCGCAAGAACGAGAAGTCGGGCGTAAAAGTAGAAGGTGTGGACAATCTGATGATCCGTATGGCAAGATGCTGCAATCCGGTACCGGGAGATGATATCATCGGATTCATCACCAAAGGCCGCGGTATTTCCGTTCATCGAAAAGACTGTGACAATCTGAAGTCCCTGCCGCCGCAGGAGAGGGCACGTTTCATCGATGTCAGCTGGGATACAGACAACACGCAGGACAAGTCCTTTAATGCGGAGCTGACGCTGATCGCCAAGGATCAGAAGAGCATGATCTCCAGCATTTCGAAGATCTGCGAGGATCTGGACGTGAATATTTCCGGACTCAATGCCAAGGCAAACAAGGACGAGACCGTTGTAATCAATCTGAATCTTTCTATTCAGAATAAAGAACAAATGGAAAAAATCATCCGGTCGCTGAAAAACGTACCGGGGATCATGGAGGCATATCGGACAAAATCATGAGAGCGGTAATACAGAGAGTAGCAAAGAGCCGTGTCACGGTAGATGGGCGGACAAGCGGCGAGATCCAGCACGGTCTGATGATCCTCATCGGAGTCGAGGACGGTGATACGGAAAAGGACGCAGCGTACATTGCATCGAAAACATCAGGTCTTCGGATCTTCGAAGATGAAAATGATAAAATGAACCTTTCGGTCAAGGATGTAGATGGCGATATCCTGGCGGTATCCCAGTTCACACTTTTGGGGGATGTGCGAAAAGGAAAGCGCCCCAGCTTTTCTTCGGCAGCCCGGCCGGAAGAAGCCGATCGCCTCTATCAGAAGGTGATCGAAGGTCTCAGACAGGACGGACTTCATGTTGAGGAGGGAGTCTTCCAGGCTCACATGATGGTGGATATTTTAAATGACGGACCGGTAACGATCCTGCTTGACAGCCGAAAGAATTTTTAATAATAAAGGAGTTTGATTCATATGCGTATTACAAATCTGCCTAGCGGTGCGCTGCAGGCAAACACTTATTTAGCAGTAGACGAAAAAACAAACGAAGGATTCATCGTGGATCCGGGCGGTTACAATAAAGTTCTGACGAAGGAAGTCAGAGACAACGATGTCAACATCAAGTATATCATCCTGACTCATGGTCATTCCGACCACATCTGCGGCGTCAACGAGCACAAGGCTGAATTCCCTGACGCCAAGATCGTCGCATACAAGGACGAGGAAGCCATGCTGGAAAATCCGAACCTGAACCAGAGTCCGGGATTTGGTGTGCCGTATTCCACGAAGGCAGACATCCTGGTCAGCGATGGCGATGAACTGAAGGTCGGAGATGTTACTCTGAAATTCATCCACACACCAGGCCATACGGAAGGTGGCATGTGTATCTACGTGAAAGAAGCCAAGGCTCTTTTTAGCGGAGATACCCTCTTCCGCCAGTCCATCGGAAGAACTGATTTCCCGGGAGGATCCTACAAGGAGATCATGGATTCCATACGCAAGAAATTATTCTTGCTGCCGGATGATACCAACGTGTTCCCGGGACATATGGGAACGACCAGCATAGGCTTTGAAAAGGAGAACAATCCTTTTGTATAGATGTAGCATTTATGGAACAGATAAAATCAATCAGTACGAGGATCTGATCAAGGTGTTTCTGCAGCCGGGTGAATACGAGATCTCCGGGGTTGTAGAAGTGCCGGACGATCTTCCTGCAAAGGATCCGGCGGGTGATACGGAGAAGAAGACGTTTTTCGGCGTGCTGCAGCAGGCTGTTGCAAAGATCGCCGAGGTGGCAGAGCAGTCGGTACAGGACATGGCGACCGTCTGCGTCTTTGACGGCGATAAGGATGCGGTAAAAAGGCAGATCTACCGGGATCTGAAGGCGCTTACAGGAAAGCAGCCCAAGTGGGGGATACTCACGGGGATCCGTCCCGTCAAAATGGCAGGAGAACTGGTTCAAAAGACAGGAAGTGCAGCGAAAGCAAGACAGATCCTGCTCGAGGACTATCTCATGTCGCCGGAAAAGGCAGACCTGGTCCTGGAGATCTACCGGTATCAGCAGAAAACCACCGGGGCGGCGAAGGATAACAGTCTGTCATTATATCTGGGTATCCCGTTTTGCCCCACCAGATGCCTATATTGTTCCTTCACATCCAACCAGGTGAAGAAACCTGAGATCGACAGGTATCTGGAAGCACTTTTCCATGAGATCGCATTCGCTGCAGAAAACATAAAAGAAGACGGTTATGAGATAGAGTCTCTGTATATTGGAGGCGGAACGCCGACCACACTGGACGAAGCTGCGCTGGAGGCTTTTTTGCAGGAGATCCAGGAACATTTTGACTTGTCCCATCTTCGGGAATTTACCGTGGAAGCAGGACGGCCGGACACCATAACAGAAGGGAAACTGCGTATCATGGAACACTACGGTGTGGATCGTATCAGCATCAATCCGCAGACCATGAAGCAGGACACCCTGGATCTTATAGGGCGCGCCCATACGGTGGATGACGTGGAAAAGGCCTTTGCACTGGCGAAAAAAAGAGGTCCAAGGATCATCAACACCGATCTGATCGCCGGACTTCCGGGAGAAGATTTTGCAGATTTCAAACGAAGTCTCGACCGGATCGTAGAGCTGGGAGCAGAAAACATCACCCTGCATACGCTGGCGGTCAAGAGAGCATCCCGTCTGAAGGAGATGGATGGAGAGTTCAACTACCGCAATGAAGACCTGCGGGAGGAGATGCTTTCCTATGCCATGGAAACACTGCGGGCGAAAGGCTATCGTCCGTATTATCTTTACAGACAGAAGCATACATCAGGAAACACAGAAAACATCGGGTTCTGCCGAGACGATGCAGTATCCGTTTATAATATCAGGATCATGGAGGAGGCGCAGTCCATTCTGGCTCTGGGTGCCGGCGGGATCAGCAAGATCTGGTTTCCGGCGGAAAACAGGCTGGAACGCGTCGCCAACGTATCTAATTATGAGATTTACATCGACAGGCTCGATGAGATGATGGAACGCAAGAAAAACGGTTTTTTTGGAAAAAATAGATGGAGGTAAGTTATGCTGACCAATGCGCCGAAGGGCACGAAAGACATGATGCCGGATCAGGCATACAAATGGCACTATATCGAAGAGGCGTTTGCAGAAATCTGCCGGACTTACGGGTTTGAAGAAATCAGAACGCCGGTATTTGAACACACTGAGCTGTTTCAGCGAGGCGTGGGAGACACGACGGATATCGTCCAGAAGGAAATGTATTCCTTCCAGGATTACGGCAAACGGAACATTACGCTGAAGCCGGAAGGGACTTCACCGGTGGTGCGGGCGTATGTGGAACACAAGATGTTCGCAGGACCGCAGCCGACCAAGTTTTACTATAACACGCCGTGCTTCCGCTATGAGAAGCCGCAGTCAGGAAGACTGAGAGAATTCCATCAGTTCGGGATCGAGACCTTCGGGACTCACGACATGATGGCCGATGCTGAGATCATCGCCTTAGCAAGTGACTTTCTGAAGAAGATGGGCGTTACGGATATCGAGCTTCGCATCAACAGCGTAGGATGCCCGGAATGCCGCAAGAACCACAGAGCGGCACTGCGGGAATTTTTGCAGCCTAAATATGAGGAGCTTTGCGATACGTGCAAAGACCGTTTTGAACGTAACCCGATGCGTATTTTAGACTGTAAATCGCCAGTGTGCCAGGACCTGGTGCAGGGAGCGCCGATGATGCTGGATTATCTGTGCGATGACTGCCAGGATGCCTTCAATGATCTGAAGGCAAACCTGGATGCGATGGGGATCGAATACGTGGTAGATCCGGGGATCGTTCGCGGACTGGACTACTACACAAAGACGGCGTTTGAATTCGTAACGACGAAAATCGGTGCACAGGGCACTGTATGCGGCGGAGGAAGATACGACCATCTTGTGGAAGAAATCGGCGGACCGGAAACTCCGGGTGTTGGTTTCGGACTTGGCAAGGAACGCCTGCTTCTGACTATGGAGGCATGCGGAGCAGAGATCCCGCAGCCGGCAGGAGCAGATGTGTTCATCGCAGTCATGGGCGATAATGCGAAGGCGGCAGGCCTGAAGCTGATGCACGAACTTCGTCAGGAAGGGGGCTGTGTGCAGATGGACATCATGGGAAGAAAGATCAAAAATCAGTTTAAATATGCGGACAGGATACATGCAGAAAAGACCATTGTGATCGGCGATGATGAGCTGGCTAACAACAGTGTTCAGCTGAAGGATATGACCACCTCCGAGCAGACCATGGTGCCGCTGGATCGTATCGTAGAAATTCTGACAGAAGAGGAGAAGTAGCAATGAAGTTATACAAGAGAACCCACATGTGCGGGGAACTGAGAAAAGAAAACATCGGAGAAAAAGTCGTGCTCAACGGCTGGGTAGCAAAGAGAAGAAATCTGGGCGGTCTCATCTTCTGTGATGTGAGAGACAAGACAGGCATCACTCAGGTGGTGTTCAACGATAAGATCCCGCAGGAGCTGTTTGAACAGGCAGACTCCCTGAGAAGCGAATATGTGGTGGGCATCCAGGGCGTAGTAGCAGAAAGAGAATCGAAAAACCCTGATCTTCCGACCGGTGATATCGAGATCATCGCAGACGACATGATCCTTTATTCCAAGGCGGATACACCGCCGATCTACATCAAGGATGACGATAACGTAGACGACAATCTGCGTCTTAAATACCGTTACCTGGATCTTCGTAAAAAGAAGATGCAGGACAACCTGACTTTCCGTCACAACCTGACGAAACTGGCCAGAGACTATTTCGCAGAAAACGGATTTACCGAAGTGGAAACACCGATGCTGATCAAGTCCACTCCGGAAGGCGCCAGAGACTATCTGGTACCGAGCCGTGTGAATCAGGGACATTTCTACGCTCTGCCTCAGTCACCGCAGACTTATAAGCAGCTGCTGATGGTAGGCGGAACCGACCGCTACATGCAGATCGTAAAATGTTTCCGTGACGAAGACCTGCGTGCAGACCGTCAGCCTGAATTCACGCAGATAGACCTGGAAATGTCCTTCGTGGACGTTGACGATGTCATTGAAGTGCAGGAAGGCTTCCTCAAGAGAGTTTTCAAAGAACTGAAAGGCATCGATGTGCAGACACCGTTCCCGCGGATCCCTTACGATGAAGCTATGGAGCGCTACGGAAGCGACAAACCGGATGTGCGGTTCGGATTCGAGCTGCAGGATATCACTGATCTGGTGAAGGACTGCGAATTCAAAGTGTTTACCGATGCTGTCGCAGCCGGCGGCAGCGTTCGCGGTATCTGTATCACAGGGGGAGCGCAGCACTATACGAGAAAGAAGATCGACAAGCTGACAGAAGCCATCAGAAGCTACGGCGCCAAGGGCATGGTATGGATGAAAGTTGCAGGGGAAGAGGTTTCCTCTTCCGTCAACAAGTTCTTCTCCCAGGAGCAGCTTCAGGAAATCGCTGCAAAGATGGGAGCGGCAGACGGCGATCTGATCCTCATCGTTTCCGATAAGAACAAGGTGGTATTCGATGCTCTGGGTTTCCTGAGAAGACACATCGCAGGCGAGCTGGGACTGCTGAAGGACGATGACTACAAGCTTTTGTGGGTCGTAGACTTCCCACTCTTTGAGTACGACGAAGAGACGGATTCCTACCAGGCGATGCATCATCCGTTCACTTCTCCGAAGGAAGAAGATGCGGAGCTTCTCAAGACAAACCCGATCGCTGCAAAGGCCAATGCGTACGATATCGTTCTCAACGGCGTTGAGCTGGGCGGCGGAAGCATTCGTATCCACGATCAGGAAATGCAGGAAGATATGTTCCGCGCTCTTGATATGGATCAGGCGACCATCGATGAAAAATTCGGCTTCCTGGTAGAGGCATTTAAATACGGTACACCGCCACACGGCGGTCTGGCATATGGACTGGATCGTCTTGTAATGCTGCTGACAGGTGAAAAATCCATCCGTGAAGTCATCGCTTTCCCGAAAAATCAGAACGCACAGTGCATGGTCAGTGAAGCACCGGGGCTGGTAGATGAGCAGCAGCTGGATGAACTGGGACTGAAACTGAAATAAAGTGGAAAAAATCCTCTCCGTATAGTACAATATAGAGAGGTTCACAGGACGAAACATGAAACGAATCGGAATTTTAGGCGGGACTTTCGACCCTGTTCACTGCGGACATCTCCATCTGGCGGAGGATGCGATGAAACAGGGCGGACTGGATGAAGTCATCTTCATTCCAGCAAGGATCCAGCCTTTCAAACTTGGAAAAAAAATCACCTCGGGAAAAGACCGGATCGCTATGCTGCAGCTGGCTACAGAACACACGCCCGGATTTTCCGTCTCTTCGTATGAACTGGATGCAGACGGCGTCTCATACACTTATCTGACGCTGCGGGCTTTGCAGAAAAAATACGGACAGGACACCAGGCTGTATTTCATCACAGGAACCGATGCTTTTTTAAAGATCGAGCTGTGGATGAAGGCGGAAGAACTATTGACAAATTACGGCTTTATCATTGGAACGAGACCAGGCTACCGAGAAGAGGAGCTGGCAGGATGTATCGCACGTGTGCGTGAGAATTTTCATACCGAAGTGATTCATATCAACAACAGAAAGTACGACATTTCCTCGACGCAGATACGTGAAAGGATACAGGACGGAACCACGGCCCGGGAGCTTTTGCCGGAGGCGGTAGAACGGTACATCCGTGAAAATGGACTATATGCGGACGGCTCCTTGGACTGCGAGCACTGGAAGACGGTGATCGAACCGTTTTTAAGGGAACATCTGAAGCAGAAACGTCTGAAACATACTTACGGTGTGGCAAAAACGGCGAAAGAGCTGGCGATACGCTACGGGGAAGACCCTGATAAAGCAGAGCTGGCAGGACTTTGTCACGATATGATGCGTAATATTTCGCCGGAGGAATCGGCGGAGCTGGCCAGACGGTACGGACTGCCGGAAAAGCTGGCGGACAATCCGAACCTGGCTCACGGCAAGATCGCTGCAAATGTCCTGGCGGATGTTTACGGTATGCGGGATGCTGATCTGCTTCATGCGGTGATGTATCATACCACGGGCAGGAAGGGAATGAGCAGGCTGGAAAAGATCTTATATCTGGCCGATGCGATCGAGCCCGGAAGAGATTATCCTCAGGTAAAGCAGCTGCGAAAGGTTGCGGAAGAAGATCTGGATAAAGCTTGTGTTTTATGTATGGAGCGATCCATGGAGTACGTGCGGAGCACGGGAGCATCGGTGGATCAGGATACGATCGAAGCATGTGAAGATATAAAAAAGGAGTTATGCAAATCATGATGGAATCAAAAGAAATGGCGATGAAAATCGCAAAGCTTTTGGATGAGAGAAAAGCGATCGATGTACAGGTGATCGACATTGCACTGAAATCTTCCTTTGCAGACTATTTTGTCATGGCATCGGGAGGAAGCGAACGGCAGATGGCGGCACTTGTTGACAATATAGAGGAGCTGCTGGAACCAGAAGGCGTGTTCCCAAAGAGTGTGGAAGGAACTCGCAGCTCTGGCTGGATCCTCATGGATTACGGCGATGTTGTCGTCAACGTGATGACAGTAGAAATGAGAGAAAAATATAACATCGAAAAAGTCTGGGGCGACTGCGAAAGCCTCACGATCGGTTAATGGGAGGAAGAAAATGATAGACAAGTATAATTTCAGCGAAATCGAGAAAAAATGGCAGACCAAATGGGCAGAAGGCGACGTGTTCAAGGTAACAGAAGATCCGGATAAAGAAAAGTATTACGTTCTGGAGATGTTCCCGTATCCGTCCGGCAAGCTCCATATGGGTCATGTGAGAAACTATTCCATCGGCGACGTACTGGCTCGTTTCAAGAAAATGAAGGGCTTTAACGTGCTCCATCCGATGGGCTGGGACTCCTTCGGACTTCCGGCTGAAAACGCTGCCATCAAACACGGTGTGGAACCGAGCAAATGGACCTGGGAAAACATCGGCGAAATGAGAGAACAGCTGAAAGAACTTGGTCTTTCCTATGACTGGGACAGAGAAGTTGCCACCTGTCATCCCGACTACTACAAGTGGATGCAGTGGATCTTCATCCAGTTCTATAAAAAGGGACTGGCATATAAAAAAGAGAATCCTGTAAACTGGTGTCCGAGCTGCCAGACCGTACTGGCCAACGAACAGGTCGTTGACGGCAAGTGCGAACGGTGCAAGACGCTGGTAGGCAAGAAGGATCTATCACAGTGGTATTTTAAGATCACAGATTACGCTGAAAGGCTTCTTGACAATCTGGAAAAGCTGCCAGGCTGGCCGAACAAGGTCAAGCTGATGCAGAAAAACTGGATCGGCAAGAGCATCGGCGCAGAAGTGACCTTTGAAATAGATGGTTTTGACAAGGGGCTTGACGTCTTCACCACGAGACCGGACACCTTGTATGGAGTTACGTATATGGTAATGGCACCGGAGCATCCTTATCTGAAGGAGCTGGTAGCGGGCAGCGAATACGAAGAACCTGTCAACGCTTATGTTGATAAGGTACAACATATGAGCGACATCGAACGTACCTCCACGACCAACGAGAAGACAGGACAGTTTACCGGTCGCTATGCGATCAATCCGCTGACAGGTAAAAAGGTTCCGATCTTCATCTCTGATTACGTTCTCATGGACTATGGTACCGGAGCGATCATGGCGGTACCGGCTCATGACCAGAGAGACTTTGACTTTGCGAAGAAATTCGACCTGGAGATCATCCCGGTAGTAGATTCCGATGATCCGGAAGTTGACGTATACGACCTGAAAGCTGCCTTTGCGGCAGAAGGAACGATGATCAACTCCGAAATGTTCAACGGCATGAACAACAAGGAAGCCATCGAAAAGATCATCGACTACCTGGAAGAAAAGAAAATCGGCAAGAAGTCCATCAACTACAAGCTGAGAGACTGGCTCATCTCCAGACAGAGATACTGGGGAACTCCGATCCCGATGATCCACTGCGACGACTGTGGATGGGTTCCGGAGAAGGAAGAAAATCTGCCGGTCCTGCTGCCTGCTGATGTACAGTTCACAGGCAAGGGCGAATCTCCGCTGGCAACAAGCAAGACCTTTGTGAACACCACATGTCCGGTCTGCGGCAAGCCTGCCAGAAGAGAACTGGATACCATGGACACGTTCCTGGATTCCTCCTGGTATTTCCTGCGCTACTGCGATCCGAAGAATACAGAAGCGCCGTTTAGCAAAGAAAAAGTAGATTACTGGATGAACGTAGACCAGTACATCGGCGGAGTGGAACATGCGATCCTTCACCTGATGTACGCAAGATTTTTCCAGATGGCACTTTACGATCTGGGACTGGTAAGAACGGAAGAGCCTTTTAAGAATCTGCTGACGCAGGGCATGGTCATCAAAGACGGTGCCAAGATGAGTAAATCCCTGGGCAACGTTGTCAGCCCTGCGGAGATCATCGACAAGTACGGCGCAGATACGGCAAGACTGTTCATCCTGTTTGCGGCACCGCCGGAACGTGAACTGGACTGGTCGGATAAAGGCGTAGAAGGAAGCTTCAGATTCATCAACAGAGTATACCGGATGGTATATGATTTCTCGCAGAACTACAGCGAGGTGCCGGAAAGCTATGAAATCAGCGGCGACGCTGATAAGAACATGGCGTACTGGCTCAACTATGCCATCAAGAAGGTATCAGACGATATCGGCGAACGGTTTAATTTCAACACAGCCATCAGTACGATCATGGAACTTGTCAACGAAATGTACCGCTATAAGGAAGGCACGGTAAATCCGGGTCTGTTCGGAGCAGCCATCAAAGATCTGATCATCATGCTGGCGCCGTTCGTACCGCACGTAACGGAAGAAATGTGGGAGCACCTGGGATACGAAGGATCCGTTCACGATCAGAACTGGCCGGAATACGATGAAAAAGCCCTTGTAAAAGATACTGTAGAGATCGTTGTGCAGGTAAACGGAAAAATCAAAGAGAAATTAGATATTGCAGGCGGACTTTCCAGAGAAGAAATGGAGAAGACCGCTATGGAAAACGAAAAGGTAAAAGGGCTGATCGAAGGTAAGAATGTTGTGAAAGTCATTGCCGTACCGGGCAAGCTGATCAACATCGTGGTAAAATAGTGTACCCTTTTCCTGGACGACTTTAGGAAGGACATTATGAGCGAAGAAACGAAAATGACATCAAGGAAACCTGCAAAGCCTGCGGGAAAGAACACTTCTTCCCGCAGCGGCTCCGGCCAGAAGAATACCGGACGAAAGGCTTCGGCAGGGAATAGAACAGGTGGTGGAAAGCAGGGCACGAACCGAAAGACTGCTTCTGCCAGATCTGGTTCTTCTGCAAAGAATCATGCGGGCAGATCCGGGGCAGGCAAGGCAGCTCCCGGCAAATCTGCTTCCGGCAAGGCAGCTGAGGCTGTCAAAACAGCCGGCAGAACGAGCAAGGCGGCCGGCAGTGCCGGTGCAAGAGGCGCAGCTTCCAGAGGGAGACGGAAGAAAGCTGCGCCGGCGGTGAAGATCATCCCGCTGGGCGGGCTTCACGAAATCGGAAAGAACATGACAGCGCTGGAATACGAGGATGAGATCATCATCGTTGACTGCGGACTGTCTTTCCCGGATGACGATATGTTCGGGATCGATAAAGTAATTCCGGATTTTTCATATCTGGAAAAAAACAGCAAGAAAATCAAGGGTCTGATCATCACTCACGGACATGAAGACCACATCGGTGGTGTTCCGTATCTGTTAAAGGTGATCAACGTACCGATCTACGGCACCAGATTCCCGCTGGGGCTGATCGAAAACAAGTTAAAAGAACACGGCATGAAGGCGAGGATGCATACGGTGAAAGCCGGACAGACCTTCAAACTGGGAAAGCATTTCTCGGTGGAAGCTTTGCGGATCACTCACTCCATCGCGGACTCCATATGCCTTTCCATAACGACACCGGCAGGAAAGATCTTCCACACGGGGGATTTCAAGATCGACTATACGCCGGTGGATGGAGACCCGATTGACTTCGCCAGACTGGCGCAGATCGGATCAGAAGGAGTGCTTCTGATGATGGCGGACAGCACCAACGTGCTGCGTCAGGGATATACGGCATCGGAGCGTGTAGTCGGCAAGACGCTGGGGAATATTTTCCGCGGCTGCAATAGTCGTATCATCATAGCCACGTTCTCATCCAACGTCCACAGGATACAGAAGATCGTGGATCTTGCAAAAGAATGCGGTCGTAAGGTGGCCGTTTCCGGCAGGAGCATGGTCAATGTGGTAGAGCTTGCAACGGAACTGGGATACATGAAGATACCGTCCAATATGCTGGTGGATCTCAATAAGGCAAAGAACGTTCCGGACAAAGAAATGGTCATCATCACCACAGGAAGCCAGGGCGAGCCTATGTCAGCACTGGCAAGGATGGCGTCCTCGGAGCATAAAGCCATCAAAATCAAGAGAGGTGACAGAGTCATTCTCTCGTCTTCTCCGGTACCGGGCAACGAGCTGACGGTGGCCAATGTAGTCAACAAGCTGGTGGAAAAGGGTGCGGAAGTGATCTACTCAGACATAGCGGATATCCATGTGTCCGGGCATGCCTGCCAGGAAGAACTGAAGCTGATGCATTCCCTGATCCGGCCGAAATTCTTCATGCCGGTCCATGGCGAGTTCCGCCATTTGCAGACCCACGCAGATCTGGCTCACACGCTGGGCATGCCGAAGGATAACGTATTCCTTCTCAGCAACGGAGACTGTCTGACCGTTTCTGAAGATAATGCAGTGAAGACAGAAAAGGTCGCAGAAGCGGAAGGTATCATGGTAGATGGACTGGGCGTAGGAGACGTAGGAAACATCGTTCTCCGCGACAGAAGACTGCTGTCGGAGTCGGGATTGATCATTCTGGTAGCAGCGATCGACCGGTATTCCAATAGGATCGCGTCAGGACCGGATATTATTTCCCGCGGATTTGTCTATGTGCGTGAGAATGAAGATTTGATCGATGAAGCCTGCCGTAAGGCAGAAGAGATCCTGGAAGAATGTATTGCAAAGGATATGAAGGACTGGAACGGTATGAAGACGGCTGTTCGGGAAGGTTTGCGTAAATTCATTTATGCGAAGACCAAGAGAAGTCCGGTGATCCTGCCGATCTTCCTGGAAGTATAGAAAGGAGCATATTTATGAATGTATATGACCAGGCTCATTCGCTGGCAACAGCAGTAAAGGAGTCCGAAGAATACAAGCAGTTTCAGGCTAGAAAGAAGGATATCGAAGGCAATCCGGAACTGGAAAAAGCACTGAACGATTTTCTCAAGCAGCAGTTTGAGATGCAGGCAGCCCAGGCTATGGGCCAGCCGATGGATCCGGAAGCTTTAGGCAAGCTTCAGCAGCTTTCCGGCATCCTCATGCAGGATCCGGCAGCGGCGCAGTATCTGCAGTGCCAGATGCGTTTTTCCATGATGATGGCAGATGTGTACAAGATCCTGGCCGAAGTTTCCGATCTGGGTATCGACCAGATGATAGGAGGCGACAAATAATGGCGAACATGGTGAAAACACCGGACGAGCTGATGAAGATCCTCAAGGCTGCGACCATGGGAGATATGTGCTTCACCCATATCCTGCAGTTCATCGAACCGGGGATGACGGAAAAAATGGTAGCGGATGAAATCGAGAAAACGCTGCTTGGTTATGGCGCGGAACGACTGTCCTTCCCGACGATCTGTGTGTCCGGCGTCAACACGACTCAGCCCCACGGAGAACCTAGTGATAAAGTGATCGAAGACGGCGATTTCGTGACTATGGATTTCGGTGCTGTCGTGGACGGCTACTGCGGTGATATGACCCGTACCATCGGGATCGGACATCTGAGCGAAGAACAGATCAAGGTTTACGATATCGTTCTTCATTCCCAGATGGCAGGCCTTGCAGCATGCAAAGCAGGTGTAAGGTGCAGTGATGTAGATGCGGTAAGCAGAGACATCATCAAGGAAGCTGGATACGGCAATTACTATATCCACGGCACAGGACACGGTGTCGGGACAGAGGTGCATGAAGCGCCTACTCTGAATCCGAAGAGTGAGGAAGTGCTGGAAGAATACATGCCTGTCACGGTGGAACCGGGCATCTATATTCCGGACAAGTTCGGAGTTCGCATTGAGGACTTGGCAATCATCACAGAATTTGGTATAATAAATGCTGTAAAATCTCAAAAGAGTTTGATTATAATTTAAATATAAAGAGAGGTCGAGAAGTTTATGATTTATGCAGGTGATTTTAGAAAAGGTATGACATTTGAAATTGACGGAGATCCGCATGTAGTTCTGGATTTCCAGCACGTTAAGCCGGGTAAGGGCGCTGCGTTCGTAAGAACGAAGCACAAGAACATCCTGACTGGCGCTATAAAGGAAGAATCCTTCAACCCGGATGCCAAGTTCCCGAAAGCACACATCGAGACAAAGACGATGCAGTACTTATATAACGACGGCGAACTGTACTATTTCATGGATGAAGAAACTTACGATCAGATTCCTCTTACATTCGACCAGGTAGAAGATGCGATGAAGTATCTGAGAGAAAACGATGAAGCTACGATCAAGTTCTACCAGGGCAATGCGTTCCAGGTGGAAGCTCCGAACTTCGTAGACCTGAAGGTGATCGAGACAGAACCGGGCGTTAAAGGCGATACAGCTACTAACGTAACAAAGGCTGCTACGGTAGAAACCGGTGCAGTGATCCAGGTTCCGATCTTCATCGAAGAAGGCGAGATCATCAAGATCGATACGAGAACAGGCGAATATCTCGGAAGATCCAAATAAGGAAGAATTCTGCAAAGAGGGGGCGTCATCGTCCCCTCTTTGAAAATGATGCAAAACACCACAGAAAGAGGTACTAGATGTCAAAGATTTTTAGCAGCAAACTGAAAACCCTTCTGATCATCATCGGGATCGTCGTAGTCCTGCTGACTGCCGTGATGTTCTTTTATCTGACGGGGATCGGTGCAGTTGACAGCAAAAGCGATAAAGACGTGTCCGTTACGATCCCGCAAGGCAGCGGAGCGGCAGCTATAGTCAAGATCCTGGATGAGAAGGGACTGGTGAGAAACACCCTTTGCGCCAAAATCCACGCCAGAATCGGCGGGTATGATTCTTTGCAGGCCAATACCTATGTTTTCAGCAAATCCATGTCCCTGCCGGAAATGATGAAAGCCATCAACGAGGGCGATTTTGACTACGTTTCCAGGCAGCAGTTCACAGTAGTTGAAGGGGCTACGGTCCCGCAGGCAGCAGAGGCGATGGCCAAGGAGCTGCCGTTTACGAAAGACGAGATCCTGGCGGCATGGGCAGACAAGACCTATCTGAACAAGCTGATCAACAAATACTGGTTTTTGACAGATGAGATCCTGGCGGACGGTATCATGTATCCACTGGAAGGGTATCTGTATCCGGAAACGTATTTTGTCACCAGCGAAGATCCGAGCATCGAGGAAGTCACAACCATGATGCTGGACCATACGGACAAGGTCCTGACCAAGAGAAAATCAGATATCAAAAAAATGGACATGACTGTGCATCAGTTTCTGACGCTTTCTTCTGTGGTAGAGAACGAATCTCTCTTCAAGAAGGATCGCCCGAAAATCGCCGGTGTCTTTATCAACCGTTTGAATAAAAATATGCCGCTGCAGAGCGACATCACCGTGCTGTACGCTTTGCAGGAAAAACGCGTAGCGGTGACGAATAAAGACCTGCAGGTGGATTCCAAATACAACACATATAAAAACACGGGACTGCCGGTTGGACCGGTCTGCTCGCCGTCTGCGGACACCATGGATGACGTTCTCAACTACGAGAAGAGCGATTATTATTACTTCTTCGCCAAGAAGGATGGGACCGTGATCTATTCCAAGACGCTGGCAGAGCACGAGAAGGCTGTTTCGGAGAACAAATGGTACTAATATGAATATAACAAACGACATAATCACAGCGTTTATCAATACCTTTTACAAGAATGAAAACAAGGATCTGCAGGAGCTCAGGGCTTTTGCGGAGGCGCAGCATGTACCCATCATCCTGCGAGATACAGAAGGGCTTCTTTTGAATCTTCTGCGGATCAAAAAACCCAAAAAGATTCTGGAGATCGGGGCAGCTGTAGGGTACTCCGCATGCTGTTTTGCAGAAGGCTGCGACTGCCGGGTGGTGACCATCGAATCCAGCCCGCAGGCCTTTGAGATCGCCAGAAACAACATAGAAAACATGGGATTTTCAGACCGTGTCACGGTGCTTTCCGGGGATGCCAGGGAGGTGCTCGTAAAGCTGGCAGAAGAGGCGGAAGAGGCTGCAAAGGACGATCCGGAGGGAGGCTTCGATGTAGTGTTTATCGATGCTGCAAAGAGCCATTACAAGGCGTTCTGGGATCTGGCGATGCCACTTTGCAATGATGAAGCCATGATCATCTGCGATAACGTGCTGATGAAGGGCATGACGGCTTCGGATGAATACGATCCGGGGAAAAAGTACAAGACCAGCATCCGCAAAATGCGGGAATTCATACAATATATCACGGATCTGCCGTATGCGGATACTTGTATCCTGCCGGTAGGTGACGGTGTATCGATCAGCGTGATCGACAAGGAAAAAAACTCATAACTATGAAAAAGATAGAATTACTTGCTCCTGCGGGAGATCTGGAAAAACTGAAAATCGCAGTAGACTACGGTGCAGATGCGGTCTACTTCGGTGGAGAAATGTTCAGCCTTCGGGCGGGAGCCGGAAACCTTTCCATTGAGGAAATCGAGGAAGGTGTAGCGTACGCTCACAGCAAAGGTGTCCGCTGCCATATGGCTATGAACATCTTCGCGCACAACGAAGACATCGAACCGCTTCGTGCTTACCTTGCGAAGATCCGCCGTATTCCTGTTGATGCGTTCATCGTGTCGGATCCGGGCGTGATCACTTTGATAAAAGAAGCTATGCCGGAGGCGGAACTGCATCTTTCGACCCAGGCCAATATGACGAATTACGTGACGGCTCAGTTCTGGCATGCCCAGGGCGTGAAACGGCTGGTGATGGCGCGGGAGCTTACTATAGATGAAATCCGCAAGATCAGAGAAAGCATCCCGGAGGAGATGGAACTGGAATCCTTTATCCACGGAGCCATGTGCATTTCCTATTCGGGACGGTGTCTCTTAAGCAATTTTATGATCGACAGAGATGCTAACCGGGGGCAGTGCGCTCATCCGTGCCGCTGGAAATATAAGCTGGTAGAGGAGCAGCGCCCGGGAGAATACTATCCTGTGGAGGAAGACGACCGGGGGACTTATATTTTGAACTCGAAGGATCTGTGCATGCTGGAGCATCTGCCTGAGCTGATCGAAGCAGGGGTTTCTTCTGCCAAGATCGAGGGACGGATGAAGAGCGTGTTCTACGTGGCGACTGTGGTAAGCGCATATCGCAAGGCAATCGATGCATACTATGCTGATCCGGAGCATTTTGAAATGGATCCGGCGTGGTACGAGGATATGACGAAAGCAAGTCACCGGGAATTCACAACCGGTTTTTATTTCAACAAGCCGACCAATGAAGACCAGAACTATCAGACCAGCGCTTATACGCGTGACTACAGCTTTATCGGTATGGTGAAAAGCTATGATGCCGGTACAGGTATCGCTGTGGTAGAGCAGCGCAACAAGATGGTGATCGGGGATGAGATCGAGGTCTTCGGACCTGGTCGTGACTTTTTCAGCCAGACGCTGGATTTTATGCAGGATGAAGAAGGAAATGATATCGAATCAGCTCCGCACCCGCAGCAGATCGTACAGATCCGGATGAAGGAGCCGGTAGCGGAGAACTTTATTTTAAGGAAGCGAAAAGGTCAGGCGGATTGCTGACCGAAGAGAAGACTGTAGCCGGAGGCTTTGCAGGAAGCAGACTGAATGCCGGAGGCTTTGCAGAAGGCAGACTGAATGCTGAATGCTTTGCAGGAAGCCGACGGGAAATGACGGGCAGGTCTGCGGTTTACATAATTTAATTATTTTATTGTTGGATGAGAAAGGAGAAAAAAATGTCATCTGATGCTGGGCCCATGTGGGGTCAACTGATTTTATTACTCGTACTGATTCTGGTCAATGCATATTTCGCAGCGGCCGAGATCGCCATCGTATCGGTGAACAAGAACCGAGTACGGTCGTTGGCACAGGAGGGAAACAAAAAGGCGGAAACACTTGTAAAACTCATCGAGGATCCGAACAAATTTTTATCGGCGATCCAGGTAGTGATCACGCTGGCAGGGTTCTTTTCCAGTGCACAGGCAGCGTTCAGCTTTTCGGGGCCGGTTGGCGCGAAACTGGAAAGCTGGGGTATTCCGTATGGCGGTGAGATGGCGCTGATCGTCATCACGCTGATTCTATCGTTTCTGATGCTGGTGCTTGGAGAACTGTTTCCGAAGCGGCTTGCTATGCTTCATGCGGATGCGATCGCCATGTCCGTGGCAAAACCGATCAAAGCGATCGCCACGTTCTTTAAACCGTTTGTATGGCTTTTGTCCTTGTTTGTGACTTTATTTTTGAAGATCTGCAGACAGCGGACAGATGTAGTCGACGGGGAATACTCCGAGGATGATGTGGTGTCCATGCTGGAGGCGGGACAGGAAAGCGGCGAACTTAAGGCAGAGGGCAAGAAGATGATCACCAGTATTTTTGCCTTTGACGACATGCTGGCCTATGAGGTGATGACTCCGCGGACGGATGTGTTTTGCATTGATATCAATGCGCCGACGGAGGAATACATCGACGAGATGATGGAGCTTCGCTATTCCAGGATTCCGGTATACGAAGATGACAGTGACAATATAATAGGTATCCTGTATATAAAGGACTACCTGATCAAGGCCAAGGAGGCCGGGTTCGAAAACGTGGATTTTCGCGATATTCTGCGGAAGCCGTATTTCGTGCCGGAGACGAAAAATATCGACTCTTTGTTTGCGGAGCTGAAAACGACGAAGCAGCACATCGCTATCCTGATCGATGAGTACGGCGGATTTTCGGGTATCGTTACCATGGAAGATATCATTGAGGAAGTCATGGGCGATATCGATGATGAATTCGACGAGGATGAGCCGGAGATCCAGAAGGTGTCGGACGACACGTATGTGATGGACGGCAGCATGGATCTTGATGATATCGACGAGGAACTGGATATCGATCTGGAGTCGGAAAACAGTGAGACTATCGGCGGATTCATTCTGGACATCCTGGGCGAGATCCCGGACGAAGAAGACGTTGGTAAAGTCGTAGAATTTGAGAATTACCGCTTCACCATCGACTCGGTGCGCGACCGGAGGATCGAGCAGATCACCATGCAGATCCTTCCGCCGCGGGATGAGGAAGATGACAGCGAGGAGCATGATGACAGCCGCAGAGATGGCCGTCGTGAGAATCACAAAGACCGTAAGGATATGCGCAAAGCTGAGAAAATGGCGGAGAAAGAATAAAACGTGAGTTGTTTTTTTTCAGGGGCTGACGATGGGGATTGCCTACGTCGCCCCCTATTGGACTGCAAAATCTATTTGTGATAAATTCAGCGCTGACTCAGTCACGCCACAGGGCGTTTCTGACAGCGCTGATTGTTTTTTACATATTATAGGGCTGGTGGTATAGAGGTCATGTAAAAAATTTACACTTGCGTCCATACCGGTGTACCGGTATAATAAGTGTGAGAAAGGATGTGACAGTATGGATTTAAAGAAGCTTTTAAAAGAAAAAAATCTTACGAGCCGTCAATTGTCGGATCTGTGTCAGATCCCGTATTCGACTGTAAACGATATCATCAACGGAAAGAGAAATTTGGCAAAATGTACTGCAGAAACTGTGTGGAAACTAGCAAAACAGCTGGATCTTTCGATGGAGGAATTGCTTATACAGGAAGAAAAAAGAATCAGTTTTGAACTCTATAAGAGCAATATTTGTCATGCATTGAAGGATAAAGGTGACATTTCATTTCTAACGGATATTATAACTGGTAGAGATATTCCTCGCCTTTTTGAACGACAGTGGTACCCGGAAGGACTTTATCTGCTAGCTATGGTAGACTATATCAGTAGACTCAACGATATTCCTCTTTGCAGCGAATATGAAGGATTGCGGAAGTGCAAGCTGGATCAAGTGGTTTATCCCGAGGCTGTTATTGCAATGAGTGCAGCGTATGGAGATGAGCATATAAAAGAAGAGGCTTTCGCCGCATCGATTCCTGAGTTCAAGCGCTTTAATATCGTTGAAAACGAGGTGCGTAATGTCATTTGAATATAATGAAATCTTCACAAAAGAGAAGCTGGATTTGTACTTAAAGGAACTTGCGAAAGAATACAGAAAACTGGGCGGTAAGAACATGCCCGCAGAAATCATTTTGAGAGGTCTATCCCAACACAGTGCGCGAGGAAAATGCGGATAATATCATAGCTCTGCTGAGAGAGAAAAAACAGAAGGGACCGGAATAAAGCAGGAGTAATTATGGCAACGATGAAAGAATCGTATCGAATTTGTATGAGAACATATTTAGAATATATTAAAACCGAAGCAAGGGCTCGTATCGAGCCCTTTTTTAGTGGACTAAGCGGCAGATCATTTATATGACGAAAATCCGTTTCAGTCAGTAAGATCCCATAGCCTTTGACTAAAATATCTTGCCTAATATTCCCTGTGCTGTATAATGTAAGTATACTCCTATTCCATGAGGAAGAAAGGACTTACAGTCATGGCAAATATCTTGAGAAAAACGAAGCTGTATTTCAAAACACCAGACACAAAGCTATCTTATAACATTTCATCTATCATGCAAGGTGTCTTGATGGATAAAGTGTCCTATGGTTTTGGCGAAAAGATGCATCAGAACGGCATAAAACCGTATAGTCAATATTTCAGTTATGAGGATGATATTCCCGTCTGGACAATCAATACTTTGAATGAAGAAGCCGAGTCGGAGTTGGTACAACCGCTTCTTGATGAAGGCTGTCAAAAAATTTATTTACGTCAAAAAAAACTTACTCTTGAAATCATAAAAAAGGAGCATCAGGAAGTCTCTTATGATGCGCTTATGCAGGATACGTTCTTTTCTTCCTGCAGCAGATATATAACCCTTAAATTTAAAACCCCCACTTCCTTTAAAACGAATAATCAATACCAGTTCTATCCGACCACAGAGCATATTTTGAAAAGCCTGGTGAATAAATTCAATGCCTGTGGATTTGATGCGGAGCTTGATTATTTTGAAGATATGGAAGAGGCTTTGCAGCATATGCAAATTGTCAACTATTCATTACATAGTACACAATTTTATTTGGAGCATACTAAAATCCCATCGTTTATGGGACGAATCACATTAAAGATAACTGGACCGCAACAATTTGTGAACTTAATGCATCTTCTGATATGTATCGGAGAATATGCAGGTATCGGCATCAAAACAGCCATGGGAATGGGTGCTGTAGAAATCACAGAACGAAAGGAGAAGTGATCCATGAAGGAACAAAAACTTGCGCTTATCACAGGCGCATTACTTCATGACATCGGGAAAGTTTTGTTCCGGTGCCATGAAGGAGGGAAAACACATTCGGAATCTGGGAGTGAGTGGTTAAAAGAAATCGGGATTTCAGATAAGAGCATCCTCGCTCAGGTTAAATATCATCACAGTAAAGAAATCCACAGCGCAGGTACAGCACTGTCATCTGACTCCCTGGCATATATAACATACTGGGCGGACAATGTAGCGGCCGGTGCAGATCGCAGAGACAACGAAACGGAACAGGCGGGGAAGCTTTACGTGAGAGATGCATCTTTGGAGAGTGTTTTTAATATTCTCAATGGTAATAAAGAAGCAAACGTATATGCCTCAGGAATCATGGAAGATAATGGAGCTATCAATTATCCTGTTTCTGAAAAGAAGACGATCACACCAGAGACATATAGCCGGATCCTGGACAATATAAAAGATGCCTTAAAAGACATGGAGTTCACGGAAAAAAGCATCAATTCACTTTTAGAAATCCTGGAGGCGAATCTTTCCTTTGTACCTTCGTCAACAGACAACAGTCAGTTGTGTGATATTTCTCTTTTTGACCACATGAAGATCACGGCAGCAGTGGCATCAGCACTTTGGGATTATGCAGAAGAGAATCAGATCACAGATTATAAAACCGCTTTTTATAGTAAAGGTTCTGCATTTTATGATCAGCCGGCATTCCTGCTCTGCAGCATGGATATTTCAGGGATCCAGAATTTCATTTATACAATAGCAGCTACTAAGGCGTTGAAAAACCTGAGAGCAAGATCCTTTTATCTGGAACTTATGATGGAGCACATCGTAGATCAGCTGTTGGATCAGTTAGAGTTGTCGAGAGCAAACTTGCTTTACACTGGTGGGGGGCATGCATATTTACTGCTTCCGAACACAGCATTCTGCAAAGATGCGGTCGAGGGTTTTCGTAAAGATCTGAACCAGTGGTTTCTAAAGAATTTCGGGATCGATCTGTATATGGCGATTGGATATGCGGAATGTTCTGCAAATGAACTGATGAATCAGCCCAATGGAAGCTACCAGGAGATTTTTCATCGTGTTTCAGAAAAACTCTCTTATGCGAAATCTCATCGCTATACAGCTCAGGAAATTGCCGTATTGAATGCACAGACGCAGGAGGAACACGAGCGAGAATGCATTGTATGCGGTCGAAGTGATAGATTAGTAAGTGAGAATAAGTGCGAAGTTTGTGATGCATTGGAAGTGCTGGCAAACGATATTATAGAAAAGGATTTTATTGTTATTTTATCGGACAAACCAGCAGAAAAGGCGCTGATCCTGCCTGGAAATTATTATATGCTCATGGAAAACAGAGAACAGGTGCGTACAAGGATGCAGACGGATGGTTCTTATGTTCGCTGTTACGGCAAGAACAGGCGATTCACAGGTGAAAATCTATCTGCAAAGCTTTGGATCGGCGACTACAGCAGTGCAAAGGAATTTACAGAGCTTGCATCTGCATCCCAGGGAATCAAACGCCTCGCTGTACTTCGAGCCGATGTGGACAACCTGGGGCAGGCTTTTGTGGCTGGATTTGAGGGAAAAAACACCAGTCTTTCCAGAACGACTACTTTTTCCCGCAAGCTGTCAGAGTTTTTTAAGCTCCACATTAATTATATTCTGCAAAATCCGGAGTTTTCTTTTGGAAAGGATGCTCCGCAGCGAAGGAATGCTCTTATCGTTTATTCTGGCGGCGACGATGTGTTCCTCATAGGTGCGTGGGATGATGTGATCGGTTTTGCAATCGATCTGCAAAACAGTCTACAGAAATATACGCAAGATACACTAACGATTTCCGCAGGAATCGGACTATATCCTGAGAAATATCCTGTTTCAGCTATGGCATATGAAACCGGAATCCTGGAAGATCTGTCAAAATGTGCAGAAGGAAAAAATACCGTAACTCTTTTTGAAGGAGAGCATTCCTATCATTGGGATCGGCTAAGAGAAAAGGTGATAGACGAAAAGCTGGATTTAATAAACCGATATTTTGCTATCAATCATCTGGAAAAAGGCAACAGTATGCTGTACAAGCTGCTGGAATATATTCGTTCTTTGGAGGATAACAAAATCAATCTGGCTCGTTATGCATATCTTCTGGCACGGTTGAAACCGATGCAGGGCGATGATGAGGGAAAAGAGAAGATCTATCAGGAATTCTCACAGAATATGTATCGGTGGATCAAAGATGAGAATGATAAGAAAGAACTGATAACAGCAATTTACTTATATGTGTATTTGAATCGAAGCAAGGAGGGCGAAGATGGAAAAGCTGACACAAACTAATTATGTGGATCTGGCAGAAAAGGTAATTGTAAAAGAGATTGTAAGAAACCCAAAACGTCATAATAGTATAGTGCTTACTACGTCTAAGATACGTAATCTTCTTTCATTAACAAATACCTTATATAATGATGTGATCCATTTAACCGATGAAATATTAAGTGAAGAAATTTTAGGAAAAATACAATATTTAAGATTACGGTTTGTATATGAAGCTGGAAGAGATACTGATCGTGAAAAAAGTGTGAAGGATTTTGTAGAAAAGGCCGATATCATCAAACATTTGCAGCGAATCGAAACGAGAAGCGATCTGCTTTTATTCTGCAGATACATGGAAGCACTGGTAGCTTATCACAAGTTTAATGGCGGAAGAGATTAGAGGAGGAACAAAGATGTACGGTAAAATTGAAATCTCAGGTAAAATAGAACTTTTAACAGGTATGCACATCGGAGCATCGGATAGTTTCGCTGCTATTGGAGCTATAGATACTCCTGTAATCAAAGATCCTATCAGTGGTCTTCCCATCATTCCCGGAAGCAGTTTAAAGGGTAAAATGAGAACGCTTTTAGCAAAAGCGTATAATGAAAAACCCTTTGTAAAATGGGAAGAAGATGATGAAAAAATCATTCGTGTATTTGGAACCAGTAAAAGTGTGAAAAGCGGTCATCCGGTTAATTCCCGTATCCTGTTCTCAGATGTTATTATGGAAAATATAGAAGAGATCAAGTCTCGCGGAGTAGAGTCACCTACAGAAGCAAAAGAAGAAAATGCGATCAGCAGAGTGACTGGAATTGCGAACCCTAGAGTGATCGAACGTGTTATTAAAGGTGCAACCTTCCCATTGAGCATCATTTATAACATAGATAATGAGGAGGAATTGGTAGAAGATTTTCATACGATTGCAGATGGTCTGAAATTATTACAGTATGATTATATCGGAGGACACGGTTCCAGAGGATATGGCAGGATCTCCATCTCGAATCTGCAGCTGGATGTGGTTGTTGGTGATGTGAAAGAAGAATTACTGAGCCAGTGCGAAGCGATTGTTGAGGAAATTTAGATATGGAATATTGTATTTATAAATTCAATTTTAAAACAGCTGTCCATATTGGAAGCGGGAAATTATCAGATGGTGAAATGACATTCCATGCCGATACATTATTTTCTGCACTATGTCAGGAAGCTTTGCAAATAGGCGGAGAAGATATGCTTCAGGAATTGATTTCCTATGCAGAAAAAGACCAGTTAAGAATATCGGATTGTTTCCCGTTTGTGCAAAAAAATCACTATTATATTCCAAAACCGATGAAAGCTGTGTCGCATGAGCAGGACAGCAGTACAGATCGAAAAGCTTTTAAAAAGCTGAAGTATCTCCCAGCAGAAAAGCTGGAGGAATACTTAGATGGAACTCTTGATGTAGTACAAGAAAACGCAGTTTTCGCCGCCCATTCTGGCGTATATTCTGTGAAGATCAGTGCAGCCATATCAGAAATTGAAGATACAAAACCTTATTCTATTGGTTTATGGAGTTTCCCGCAAGACTCAGGGTTGTATTTTATTTTAGGATATGAATCCGATGAAGTGAATTATTTCGTCGGAGATTTGATGGACAGTCTTTCTTATAGTGGAATAGGTGGTAAAAGGTCTGCTGGAATGGGAAGATTTGAATGCAGTGTGGATCGTATTCCGGAAATCATGCAGCAGCGTATCGATGCAGAAGATGGAAAGCAGTTCATGGCTCTTTCTATCTGCATGGATGAACAAGGCACTTTGGAAGATGTGCTTTCGAATGCAGAGTATTTGCTGATAAAGCGGAGCGGCTTCGTCGCATCCAGTAGCTATGCTGAAAACTTTCAGAAGAAGAAAAATCTGTATGTGTTCCGTGAAGGTTCCTGCTTTTCGCAGAAATTTGACGGAGCGGTGTTCGATGTGTCATGTGGTGGAAGTCATCCGGTATACCGATATGCTAAAACGATGTGGATGAAGGTGGATTGATATGAGACAGTTTTTACATAGACATAAGATCGTATTAAATACTTTGGGACCGGTATTCATCGGGGATGGCAGGGAACTGGTGAAGCGAGAATATGTTCTGAACAAAAGAGAACGTAAAGTAACGGTGATCGATCAGTCCAAGTTTTTTCAGTATTTGACACGGACGAAAAAACTAGAAAGCTATGAACAGTATATTTTACGAAAGAGCGGTTCTCTGCAAAGCTGGATGTATGAAGAAAGTATTTCCTTTCAAGATATGAAAACGTTTGCCGCTTATGAATATAGCTGCGGCGATGTGGCTGAACTAAATACGATGAAGAATATACTAACGTTCATCAAAGATCCCTATGGAATGCCTTATATCCCAGGGAGCAGCTTAAAAGGAGCGGTTCGCACAGTGCTTCTTGGTTCCGATATTTTACGTCATCATGAAAAGTATTCTCGCGCAGCAGACTATTTTTCACAGCGAACATCCTTTGATCGAAACAATATGAGAGAAATCGATCGCGAAATCAAACGTGCAGAAGAAATTCGATTTTGTACGAAGAAAAAAGATGAAAAAAATCAGACCGTGAATGATATTATGAACGGTTTGCATATAGGTGACAGCAAGCCTCTTTCACTGGATGATCTGACGTTGTGCCAGAAAATAGATGTACATGTGGATGGACGTGAAAGGGATCTTCCTATTTTGAGGGAATGTATCAAGCCTGAGACAAGACTGGAATTTGATGTTACGATTGATGACACAGAGTGTCCTCCAACGATCGAACAGATCCGTAGCAGTATCAATGTATTTTTGCAGGGGTATAATAAATTGTTTTTAGAAAAGTTCCAGGAAGAAACTCCTTATGTTAAAGACGTTATATACCTTGGCGGCGGAGCAGGGTTTGCAACGAAAACGGTGCTGCATGATTTGTTGAAGAATAGTAAAACTAGATCTAAAACGATCGGTAGCATTCTAAATTTAAAATTACCGCGTAAAGCACAGATGGAACATAAACACGATTTAGATTATAAAGCAGGCGTTTCTCCACATACCTGTAAACTAACGGAGTATGAAGGCGGTCTGTATCAGATGGGAGCATGTAGCATTGAAATCATATGATTTAAGCCGTTGTGTAAATTTCAATTGTTATAGCAATTTAAAAAGAAGTTTTTTCATGGATTTGCGGTGTTTTTCTTTTCCGCCGCAGATCCAGTGGAACAGCATTGCAATGAAAGCGATCCGGGCTGTAGGATAGAAACTCATAGAACCCCGATAGGGGACGGAAACCAACATTATTATAATTTCA
>JABLTO010045745.1_pt1 | contig 37457 bp, 39 predicted proteins | sample 7160091 | NCBI WGS metagenome assembly JABLTO01 (sample SAMN14651225, study PRJNA627086) | human gut metagenome | isolation source: feces | host: Homo sapiens
TTTCAGCAACTTTCTGAAAACTTTCCGATTCAGAACCCATCGCTCATCCAGTTTTTGGCTTGCTCTCTCGAGCGCTTTGTTAGTATACTAAATCCACACCCAATTGTCAAGCACTTTTTTGACTTTTTTCGAGTTTTTTGAAAGGAATCATTTTCGCCCACTTTCCCCTAGCTGTGGTCGGCGCGAAAATGATCCCTCTCCTTATATTTATAACTTTATAACTCCTGTTTGGCAAAGATGCCACAGCTGATGCGATAGCTGACCGCCATCCACACCAGCGCAGCCACCGCCGCGCCGCAGACCAAGAGCACAACGCCCTGGTCGGTGAGGACGATGCCCATCCACTTGCCTACCTGGTAGACCGCAAAGCACACCGCTGCCGGCACCAGGAGGGCCACTAAGAGGAGGATCCGTCCCTGTTCCGCGCCGAAGCGGAGGATGAGGGGGATGGCGATACTGCCGTAGACCAAGGCAAAGACCAGCGCCGCCAGGGTGGAGATCAGCAGCTCTTGCAGGCCGCTCTGGTTCAAGGGAATCTGTCCGGTGATGGCGTTGCTGACCAAGCTGGCCAGGAAGCTGACGGCCATGCCGCCTACCACCAACAGGGTCAGCATGGCATATTTCCCCGCCACCAGTTCGTTCCGAGAGATGGGCATGACCACGGCGTATTTTGCCCAATCGCACCGGTCATCGTAGGCGAAGGTGCTGATGATGAGGCTGCTGCACAGGACAGCGCCGGCGTAGAGGACGCCCACACCGGTGGATGCCATGGCTACGGCTAGGATGAGAAAGCTGATGAGGACGGATTTACCGTTACCCCTCATATTATAAAGGTCTTTTAACACCACGCTCTTCATTTCACACGCTCCCCCTTCACATACAACAATAGAATATCGTCAATGGTGGCGTCATCCACCACCATGTCCGGATGCCGCCGTCTAGCCGCCTCTTTGTCCGCCACCAGCACATCTATCTGGCAAGGCTCCTTGCGGTAGACCAAGATCTCGCTGGAGTCCAGCCGTTTGAACTGCGCCTCTCCGCAGCGGAGGACGCCGTACCGGTAGCGCAGCTCGTCCTTGGGCTTGCAGAAGAGCAGCTTGCCCTGGTGCAGGAAGGTGATGCAGTCGGCGATCTTCTCCAGGTCAGACGTGATATGGGAGGACATTAGAATAGAATGATGTTCCTCCTGGACAAATTCCCAGAATACGTCCAGAATATCCTCCCGCACCACCGGGTCCAGGCCGCTGGTGGCCTCGTCCAGGATGAGGAGCTTGGGGTGGTGGGAAAGGGCGACGGCGATGCCGAGCTTGGTGCGCATCCCGTTGGAGAAAGTCTTAAGCACCTTGTCCTTGGGCAGCTGAAATCGAGTCAGGTATCCCTCATAGGTTGCCTGATCCCACTGGGTGTAGGCAGCAGCGGAAATGCTGCCAATCTGAGTGGGGGTTAGCGTCTCATAAAAGTTCCCTTGCCCAAAGACCACACCAATGTCCTCTTTCAGCTGTTTGGACTCGGACAGTTTCCGTCCCCAGAAGGTCACGGTGCCGTCCTCTTTCCGGATCAAATCTAAGATTGCCTTGATGGTGGTGCTCTTCCCCGCGCCGTTCTCGCCGATCAAACCCATGACGGCGCCCTGGGGCAGGGTGAAGGAGACGTGATCCAGTTTGAAGCCCGGATACGTCTTGGTCAGGTCGATCACTTGCAATGCCGCTTCCATGGTCATTCCTCCTCTTGATAAAACAGGGTCAGCAGTTCCAGCAGCTTTTCCAGAGAAATTCCGTTGGTGCGGCCGATGTCCGCCGCCGCCTGGAGGTGTTCCTCTGCCTTCCGCTGCTGCTCCTCCTGCACAAAGTCTTTGTTCAGCGCCGCCACAAAGCTCCCACGTCCCACAGTGGTCTCGATGAACCCATCCCGCTGCAAGTCCTCATAGGCTTTCTGGACGGTGATGACGCTCACGTGGACGGCTTTAGCCAAGGCGCGCATGGATGGGATGGGCTGGCCGGCGGTCAGCTCTCCGCTCATGATCTTGGCCTTGATCTGGGACGTGATCTGTTCGTAGATCGGTTTGCTGGTGTTGCTGCTGATGATGATTTCCAATGGACATCCTCTCCGTGTCATAGTGTACTGATTGAACAAGTACATTATGAACACTTAGAGACATTCTGTCAAGAGGGTTGACCAAAAAAAGAGGCCGGAAGGCACCCGTTCCGGGTTTCTTCCGACCTTTTATGATAGAACAGCTTCCGTTCTTTGACAATCAACGCTTCGCAGAGTGGCTGTTTACTCCTTTTTCCCGTTTTTGAAGTTCCAAGCACCCACAGCGCACCCCAGCGCACCCACGCCCAACAGGGCGGCGCAGCGCCAGAGGGTCAAAGATGCGAAGATACACCCGGAAACCAACAGCAGACCTGCTGCCGCCCACAACAATCTCACGGTCATCTCGTTCATGCTCGTCTCTTCTTTTCCAGCGCCTTTGCGTTGCCGTAGCTGATGGCGGTGTGGCAGGGCGCGAACAGCACCGCCAGGATCAACAGGGGGATATTTGCTATCAAAATCCCCCGTTCCAAAAAGAGCAGCGAGGGCAAGATGGCCAGCGCCAGGGACTTGCGCACCGAATCTTCCTTCCAGAACACCAGCCACCCCAACAAGTACAGCGTCACCAGCCCCACGCTGGCTGCCAGCTGGACGGTCTCGCCTCCATCGAATCAGTACCCGTGGCAGAGCACCGGGATGCGCAGCACCATCAGAATAAAACAGCCAAACCGCCCCACCTGCTCCAGGCGTTCCACGGTGGGGTTGTGGTAACGGTTTTCAAAGCCGTCCGGGCGGGTGGCGGCGAACAGGATATTGGGCACCAGCAGGGCCGCCACGAATAACAGGCCAAATCCATCAAACCAACTCATCTGTTTTCCTCCTTATTCCGCAGCTTGCCCGACTTCACCAGCAGCAGCATAGCCTGAAACTCCGTGGTGAGCATCTGCCCCAGCTGCTCTGGCGAGAAGCGGCAGACGCGGGTGGCGCAGAGGGCGCCAATGCCGAAGGTGTAGATCCACACGTTCTCGAAGAGAGTGCGGGCGTCCTGGGCGTCCAGGCCGTAGTCCTGGCAGATGGCGGCAATGCATCGCTCCGCCGTCCCGCCCAGCTGGCCGAACACGTCGTCAAAGGTAGCCGCCTCTCCGTGCTCCTGCATGAAGAGGAGCTGGTAGAGCTTGGGTTCCTGGACGCCGAAGGTGACCATCTGGATGCCCACCTGCTTGAACAGGGGGATCCCCGGCTCCGTCTGGTTCACACGAGCCTCAAAGCGCTCCATGGCCGCCTGACGCACCTCCGCCTGCAGCTCCTCCATGTTCTTGAACACGGTGAAGATCGGCCGCGCCGAGCTGCCCAGCTGCTCCCCCACTTCCCGGGCGGTCAGAGCATCCGCCCCCTTTTGGGACACGATGGTCAGCGCCGCTTGGATGATCTCTTCCCTGGTAAATTTCGGTTTCGGGGGCATAGCCGACTCCTCCGCTTCTGTACCGTATGTTTTGAATCACGCGTTTTTGATACACTTATTTTATCCCTTTTACCAGAGCATGTCAATGGGTCTCTATCTCCTCCAGCCGCCCCCGCCAGCGCGGAACGCACCCTCTCCGAAGCAGGTACAGCAGTGCCCCATCACAAAGCCGCTCCGCTGGCACTGCGCTCACCAGCAGTGCCAGCACACAGCACCCGTCCAGCCCGGACACCTCCGCTTCCGCCAGCGACTTCACACCGGGCTTGATGTGGTGTTCCGCCAAAATCGCGCGGTAGTCGTCCAGTCCCAGCTCCAGATACTCCTTTGCGAACTGAAATACATCTATAATAAAGGCATCCATCGCTTCCGTGTAGTCAACGAACGGCAATTCTATCGGCTGCTGAGCAGAGCCGTCGTGGTATCCAGTATCCAGCGACCATAACGCCCCTGTGGCGGCTCATGCAGATACTTTGTCAGAATCTGAAACAAGCGTCTCCCTCCTTTCCCGAATCCAGCTTTATGGTACTGGTGCAGCAGGACGGTCTCTACCGGCGCTTCACCCAACTCCGTCAGCAGATGGAAGGCTGGCGGATCGCGGCGGAGGGGTAAGGTCTACCCTTCCCCCGGCGAGTGGTTTTCTGCACGCAAAAAGCACGATGCAATTTCGCATCGCACTTTCTCGTTTCGTTGATTTGGTTACGCATTGTTATAACACATATCTAGACTTTCTGCGCTTCTTTGCCTTCAAAAGCTGTCTATCTACTACAATTTGATGGGAAATGGGGACGAATTGCAGAAAAATGACATGGAAATAGCCGCTGACGGGAACAAACTGAGTGTTCGCTTCGTCAGCGGCATGGTGGAGCATACAGATTTCCTTTGCCATGGCGATTGTCAGTTGGCGATCCTTCGTAGGACGGCCACCGGAACTTTCTCTCAAAAATGAGCGAAAGTCCACACCCTCCAAAAAGCCATACTCGCACATCCTCGGAAACCAGTCCCTATACGCGGTTTTTACCTGCAAGGCATCATGCAGCTCTCGTCCCAATACCGTCGGACGCTCACTGTCATAGGTGATGTTGATAAGTTCGTTCATTCAGTTTTTCCTCCTTTGTTGGCGCGGTTAATAGATGCTTGGAATGCCATACCTTCGACAAAAATCAAAATCTTGTCTTTCTCGTCAAGCGTCATACTTGCAAGTACCCTCTCGATGTTTTTTGCGGCGCCCTTTTCTCGGTCAGTCATGTTTTTCACCTCACTTTCTGTTCATTCATACGCCTTCCATTGCGTCTGTGAACACAATATATCACTCATTTTCTCGTCTTCTAACACTTTTTCTGCATTTTTTCTTTTCCCTGTGTGTTGACGCACGCGCATATTTGTGGTGCTATCACCGTAAGGAGGTGAGACCATGACCATAATTGGCGCTCGCATCAAAGACGTACGGCGCAAGGTTGGACTGTCCCAAGCTGATTTTGGGGCGCGCCTTGGGGTATCAAGAGACGTCATCAGCAATATCGAGACCGACCGACTCAAAAACCCAGGGCAAAAAGAATCTCTGTATAGATTGATTTGCCGCGAATACGGTGTTGATGAGCATTGGCTCCGTACTGGAGACGGTGAAATGTTTCTGCCGCTGGACAGAGATAACCAAATTGCCCAGTGGGCTGGAACAATCCTGCGCGACGAGGGAGACTCGTTCCGAAAACGCTTTGTCGCTGCATTATCGAAGTTGGAAGAACGCGACCGGATTGCCCTTGAACATTTTTTGCTCAATATAAAAAAAGACCCAGAGGAATAAGTCCTCTGGGATCTCTAATCCGCCAAGCAAGGCGTGCAAAAAACGATAGATTTTAGTCAACTGCTCAGGCGTTGCCCTCTGCAGCGCCTGCTCGATGTATCGGATGTAATCATTTCTGCCCATTTTATCCGCCCCTTTGTCTTGATGCCAATCAGTATAACACATCCCCTGTCCGGACACTGGGATTCCAGGGCAAAAAAGTCAGAAAAAATCAGCTTATCTTTTTGTTTTTCTATATTTTCACCATAGAAATACAAAATGCTAAGCCGTATATAGTCTCCCCCGTATGGGGGTGTGGGCAAAATAACAACAAACGAGGTGATACAATGAGCAACCAATTAAACCAGGCACTGGCAAGCGCCGCCGCGTCCTCCGCCATGGAGGGGATGCCCCTTTCCGACAAGGATTTGTCTAAGGTGCAAGGCTTCTATGACAAATCCTTGTCGGAAAAGCGGCTAATTGGGGTCAGCGTTGGGGTCAAATCTCAAAAGTCGTAACTTTTTGCGCTAAAAACCGCCGAAAACAAAGAAAAACGGCCAAAACCGGAAGGTTTCAACCGTTTTCTTGGCGGAGAAGGAGGGATTTGAACCCTCGCGCGCTTTAACACGCCTACGCCCTTAGCAGGGGCGCCTCTTCGGCCACTTGAGTACTTCTCCATGGGGCAGAATCAACGTTCTACATTCTGTTTTAGGCTGTATGGCGGAGAGGATGGGATTCGAACCCATGGCCCATGACTGAGTCACCAGTTTTCAAGACTGGCTCCTTAAACCGCTCGGACACCTCTCCAAAGCGATCACCCATACAAGCAAGGATTATTTTACTCTATCTGCCTCCAAATGTCAAGAGAAATTTTCGCAAATTCTCCACTTTTTTTCCCGCCCGCCGGAAAAAGCCCCAAATCCCCCCTTGACAACCGCCATCGGATGTGGTAGATTATCAATCACAACCTGTCTATCATCGTCAAAGACGAGGAAGGGAAAAAAGACCCGTTTCTTTTGTGCAGAGAGTCGGCGGATGCTGTGAGCCGATCGGAAGGTGTGGGTGTATGACTGTTCCCAGAGTTGATGTCCTGAACGCGCTTGCCGTCACTAGGGGCATCCGGCTGACGCCGTTACCCGTCCGGGCCTTGCTGGAGGCCGCAGAGTCCTTGTGGAGCAATTTACAGGGAGCATCAGGGTGGTACCGCGAATGAATCTAACATTTCGCCCCTGACTGAACATATCGTTCGGTCAGGGGCTTCTTTTTTCGTCACTTTCCCCCGCCAGCACAACCAATCTCAACGCAACACGATCTAGGAGGAAATTTATCATGAAAGGTTTCGAGAAGTATATCCCCTTTGTCCCCCAGCCCATCCAGAACCGCACCTGGCCGGACAACACCATCACCAAAGCCCCCGTCTGGTGCTCCGTTGACCTGCGGGACGGCAACCAAGCGCTGGTGGACCCCATGAACGTGGAAGAAAAGCTGCTGCTGTTCCACACACTGGTGGACATTGGGGTGAAGGAAATTGAAGTTGGCTTCCCCTCCGCTTCCGAAACCGAATATCACTTCCTCCGCACCCTCATCGAGGATGGCCACATCCCCGATGACGTGACCATCCAGGTGCTGGTGCAGGCCCGTCCCCACCTCATCCGCCGGACGTTTGAGGCCATTGAGGGCTGCAAGCATGTCATCTTCCACTTCTACAACTCCACCTCCACCCTCCAGCGGAAGGTGGTCTTTCACACCGATGTAGAAGGTGTCCAGAAGATCGCCACCGATGCCGCCACAATGATCTACGAGATGAGCCAGCCCATGATCGCCGCCGGTGCAGACATCCGCTATGAGTACTCCCCCGAGTCCTTCATGGGCACCGAGATGGACGCCGCCGACCAGATCTGTGATGCCGTCATGACCGCCCTCCACGCGGACGAGGATCACAAGGTCATCCTGAACCTGCCCACCACGGTGGAAAACTGCATGCCCAACCAGTTCGCAGACGAGCTGGAATACTTCATCCGCAACCTGCCCGGCCGGGAGCGTGCCATCATCTCCCTCCACCCCCACAACGACCGGGGCACCGGGGTTGCCACCGCCGAGATGGGTCTGCTGGCAGGCGCCGACCGCATTGAGGCCACCCTGTTCGGCAACGGTGAGCGCACCGGCAACCTGGATATGGTCACCGTGGCCATGAATATGTACACCCAGGGCATCGACCCGGAGCTGGACTTCTCTCACCTGAACGAGATTCGCAAGGTCTACGAGAAGGTCACCAAAATGCAGATCGGCGAGCGTCAGCCCTATGTGGGTGAGCTGGTCTTCACCGCCTTCTCCGGCAGCCATCAGGACGCCATCAACAAGGGCATGCAGTACATGGAAGAGTCCCACAGCAATAAGTGGGAGGTGCCCTACCTGCCCATCGACCCGGCAGACGTGGGGCGTGACTACGAGCCGATCATCCGCATCAACAGCCAGTCCGGCAAGGGCGGCACGGCGTTCATCATGGCGCACAACTTCGGCTTCGAGCTGCCCAAGGCCATGCATCCGGAGTTCAGCGACATCGTTCAGGCGGAGACCGACCGCATCGGTCACGAGCTGAAGCCGGAGGCCATTTTGGAGCTGTTCAAGCGGGAATATCTCCAGGTCAACGACCCCTATCGCCTCATCAACCGGAACTTCCAAGAAATCCACCAGGACGACACCTCCGCTGTCTCCTTCTCCGGCACCCTGTGCTGCGAGGGCAAGCGCACCATCCCCGTGTCCGGCCAGGGCAACGGCCCCATCGACGCCTTCTTCAACGCCGTCCATGGGCAGGACTTGGATCGCTACACCTTTGTGGACTACATGGAACACGCCATCAACACTGGCTCTGACTCCCAGGCTGTGGCCTACATCCACCTCCGTATTCCTGACGGCACCGATGTCTTTGGTGTGGGCATGGATCACAACATCTCCATGGCCTCCATCAAGGGCGTCCTGTCCGCTATCAACCGGGCGAAGAAATTGGAAGCGAAGAAGGGCGCGTAACAACCTCTCCATCGTATAGAAAAGCATCCGTATCGTTGGATACGGATGCTTTTTGTTGTCCTTATATCATGCGCCACCGCAATGCGTTTGCCACAACATAGGTATCAGCCGGTTCCTGGATGGTGTTATCGACCGCCGCAACGTCAAATCCGCTATAATCTGACCAAACAATGAGACGCTCCGGCTTTCCAGGCAGCAATTTATGATGGAACTCCAAATAGGCAGCGGAGATATTGTTCAAGTAATTGCCGCACCCAAACAGATGCAGCTGACGCAAGCCGCTAAATTGAAGCTCCACACTCTTTGGCACCAACTGGCTTTGAAATAGGATGGATAGCACGCACTTGTCTGCAGGACTGAAGTACATTGTCCCTTCCTGATCCACAAAAGTGCCGCTCTGGAAATTGAGTGACACGATACAGGCGTCATGAAACTCATAATAAAAAGACATCAAACGCTCAATATCTTCCTCTGTCTCAATGGGATACCATTGCTCCACGCTCACACCTTCTTCCTATGCCGCGCCGCCGCCTTGCGCATCAGCTTCTTCCTCCCTGCTTATCGCCTCCGTGTTGAGAGCGTCTGCGGCAAACGCCCCCTCATTTTTTCAGAAACGCAAGGAGCCGCTCCTGTGCTGTTTCTGCTGCTCGTCTCCCCATCTCGTAACAGGTTTTCAGCTTTGCGGGGTCTTTTTCCATCCGTTTGACCGGCAGGGACGAATGGGGGCGGATGACAAAAAGATCCCCCCGCCTTTCTTGCTCCTGAATCAAATCCAGTTCGGCATTGTACATCAGGTGCCGCACTTCCAGCGCTTTGACCAGATTGGGGTAGTGCCGATACTTCACCCGTATCAGCGGCAACAGCTGGTTTTTCTCTTTCCGATAGCCTTGGGGCTGGGTCAGGATGACCACATTTTTGGTGTAACCGATGCGCTCAAAATAGGCCACGGGGATAGAATCCGCAATCCCGCCGTCCAGCAGTTTCAGACCGTCGATCTCCACCATCTGCGAGACCACGGGAAGGGAGGCAGACGCCCGGATCCAATCAAACCCGTGATCTGCTCGCCCGCGGTATTCGTGGTAGACCGGCTTCCCGCTCTCCACATCCGTGCAGGTGATATAAAATGCAGTCGGGTCGCGCTCAAAGGCGTCAAAATCGAACACATCCAGCTTCAGCGGTACTTCGTCATAACAGAACTCCGTGTTGAACAGGTTCCCCGTCTTCAGAAGAGAGCCGATTCCGCAATAGCGCTTGTCCTGACAGTAGTCCACGTTGTAACGAAGCGCACGTCCCACCTGCCCCGACTTGTAATTGACGCCGAACGCCGCCCCTGCGGAGACGCCGATGATGCCGTCAAACCGGATGCCGTTTTCCATCATCACGTCCATCACACCCGCGCTGAACAGCCCACGCATGCCGCCGCCTTCCAGTACCAATCCCGTTTTCATCTCTCTTCCTTTCTCACTCAAACGGATGCTTTTTGCCCATTATTTCGTGATGACCACATTCCCCTCCGAATCCAGCAGCGGGGTGATGCCCCCCGCGTAGCCCGCCTTCCACACCAGATAATGGACACCGGTCTCCTTGTCTGCCAAAATCTGACGGACGCCAGAATCCTTCATCTGCGAGCCGTCCTGAAATACCACTTCAAATCGTTCTTCTTTTTTTGCCATGGTGATTGCCTCCTATCTATCCTGTTTGTGCAGGTACAGCGTGGGCTTAAATTGGTCATCGCTGAGCCATCTTCGCCCTATGGCGCCCTCCACTCAAAACTGGAACAGATTCAGCCCCACTTCCTCGTCGAACCGGCGCTCCACGGTCCCGTTGATGACCGTGATGACCATCTCGCAGGTGGCGCTGACGATGGCGCGGTTCAGGTGGCCGCCGAACACCTCGCCTTTCTCGTTGCCGACGCTCATATGGAGGTGGGCGTAGTACTCCCCGTTCATGGTGGTGATGGTGCCGGTCAGAGAGGTGATCTCATAGTATCCCTGGAACTCGTTGGCGTCATACTTCTTCTCCGTCGTCTTGAACACGCCCACTGTGAAGTCGTTGATGGCGCCCAAGGCACTGACGCTGGCCAGCTTGATGTGCTCCTGGAGGGCGATCTCTTTCAGCTGCTCCAGGATCTCCTCCCCTTTGTCAATGCGGGCAAAGATGGTGTTGTCAAATCGCTTGTATTCCATGGAATGTACTCCTTTCTCGGCTCGTTCAAGCCTTCTTCATATGCTGCGCCGCCGCCTTGAGCATCAGCTTCTTCGTCCCCACCGAGTCAAAGGCCACTTCCATCAGGGCGTCGCCGCCCATGGGCTTGAGGGAGACGATCATGCCCCGGCCGAAGGCGGTGTGCTCCACCAGGTCGCCCTTGTGGAACTGGACGCCGGTAGGAGCGGTGGCTTGGGCTGCCGGTCTGGCGGCGGGGCGTTTGGCGGTGGACTGGATGCTGCGGCCGCCGATGCTGATGCCGCCGCCCAGGGGTTTGCCGGAGCGGCTGCCGCCGGGGGTGATGGGGATGGAGTAGCTGCCGCCGAAGTTGCGGCGTTCCTCTCGACGCTGGGCGTAATAATCCTGCCGCTCCTGGTGCTGGCGCTCCTGCCGGACGCTCCCCCACTGGCCGCCGTACTCCCGCTCCTCTTCCGTCCGCCGTCTGCCGCTCTGGATGAGACAGCGTTCGGGGATTTCATCGGTGAACCGAGAGGGCAGGTTGCTGGTGGTGCGGCCAAACAGCATCCGCTGATTGGCGCAGGTCAGGTAGAGCTGTTCCTCCGCACGGGTCAATGCCACGTAGCACAGGCGGCGCTCCTCCTCCATCTCCTCCGGCTCGCCGATGGAACGGGTGCCGGGGAAGATGCCCTCTTCCATGCCCACGATGAACACCCGGGGGAACTCCAAGCCCTTGGCCGCGTGCATGGTCATCATGACCACGCAATTCTCGTTGTTGTCCGCGTTATCCAGGTTGGTGTAAAGAGCCACCTCGTCCAGGAACCCGTTCAGGGACGGCTCCTCCGCCTCCTCCAGGTAGTTCTCAATGGAGGAGCGCAGCTCCTGGGCGTTCTCGATGCGGGTGCGGTTCTCCACGGTGTTCTTGGCCTGGAGAGCGGCGATGTAGCCGGTGTCTTGGAGGGCTTCCTCGTAGAAATCGGTCAGCTCCAGGGTGGACGCCTTCTGCTGGAGGGTCTGGATGAGGGCGAGGAACTGGTCTAATTTTCCGGCGCTCCGCTGTAACTCCGGATACGCTCTCGCCCGGCTGATGACCTCGTACATGGAACACCCCTCGTTGGCGGCGATGGTGGCGGCGATGTCGATGGTGCGGGCGCCGATGCCCCGGGCGGGCTTGTTGATGATGCGCCGCAGGCGTAGGTCGTCGGCCGGGTTGTTGACCACGCACAGGTAGGCCAGCATGTCCTTGACCTCCGCCCGGTCGAAGAACCGGGTGCCGCCGATGATGCGGTAGGGGATGCCGTTGCGCTTGAAGGCATACTCGACAGCGTTGGACTGGGCGTTCATCCGGTACAGCACCGCGTTGTCCTTCCACTGCCGCCCCTGCTGGATGCCGGCGATGACCTGGGCGGCCACATACTGCGCCTCGTCCGACTCGTTCATGGCCACGTACAGGCGGATCTTATCCCCTGCCCCCTTCTCCGTCCACAGCTCCTTGCCCTTGCGCCCCTTGTTGTTCTGAATGACGGCATTGGCGGCGTCCAGGATGTTCTTGGTGGAGCGGTAGTTCTGCTCCAGCCGGATGACCCGTGCGCCCTTGTACTGCTGCTCGAAGGAGAGGATATTCTCAATGGTAGCGCCGCGGAAGCGATAAATGGACTGGTCATCATCGCCCACCACGCAGATGTTCTTCCACTTCCCCGCCAGAGTGGACGCCAGTAGGTACTGGAGGTGGTTGGTGTCCTGGTATTCATCGATGAGGACGTAGCGGAACTTGTTCTGCCAATACTCCCGTGCCTCCTGATCTTCCAGGAGCAGGCGGACGGTATGTAGGATGAGGTCATCGAAGTCCAGGGCGTCCGCCTCCCACAGGCGGTGCTCATATTCCTTATAAATTTTCGCAATCTGAATCTGCCGGAAGTCACCAGACTGTTCTGCCCCCTTGAGATAGTCCCGTGCCAGGAACATCTTGTCCTTTGCCCGGGAAATATAGCCCAGGACGTTCCGGGGCGGGTACGCCTTCTCGTCCAGGTTCATCTGCTTCAAAATCTCCTTGACCACCCGCTGGGTGTCATCCACGTCGTAGATGGTGAAGGAGTTGGAGAAGCCCAGGCGATGGATGTCCCGCCGCAGGATGCGCACACAGGCGGAGTGGAAGGTGGCCGCCCACACGTCCTGTCCCTCCGGCCCCAGCATCCGTTCCAGACGCTCCTTCAGCTCCCCTGCCGCCTTGTTGGTAAAGGTGATGGCCAAAATCGACCAGGGCGCTGCCGGATGGACTTTACAGAGCATCTCCGCCCGCTGAGCCATGTCCTTCTCCGGATAGCCCAGGTAGCGGGTCAGGAACTCCACGTCCTCCGGCGTGACCCAATCGGGCACTTCCGTGCAGCTGGGGTCGCTGCCCCGACCGAAGCGGATGAGGTTGGCGATGCGGTGGATCAGCACGGTGGTCTTGCCGCTGCCGGCGCCCGCCAGGAGCAGCAGGGGACCTTCGGTGGTGAGGGCGCCCAGGCGCTGCTGCTGGTTGAGGTTTTGGTAGTTTCGGGCGATGACCTGACGTCTCATCTTGCAAAATTGCGCTTGTTGTGTCTGATTTAACATACTTGCTCTCCTGCGTCTACACTTAATCTATACTCGACTGTTATTTTACCCTCTTTTGCCAGAATGGTCAACGTGGGAGGGCGAAGAAAAGGGTCTGATGTCGTATCAGACCCTTTTCGTTCCAAATCCGCTCAAGTCTCGTCCGTCTGAGCCGGATTCCAATATTTGCTCTGGTCGTTCTCGTCCATGGTGTCCGTCTTGTCCCGGTGGAACTCCAAATCCGGGTCCCGGATGCTGACCCGGGTGTGAGGCGGGACGGAACGGGTGACGAAGGCGTTGCCGCCGATGATGGAGCCTTCCCCGATGCGGGTCTCGCCGCCCAGGATGGAGGCGCCGGAATAGATGGTGACCCGATCCTCAATGGTAGGGTGGCGCTTATGGTTGCGCAGACCCTGACCGGCACGGGTAGACAGGCCGCCCAAGGTGACGCCCTGATAAATCTTGACCCACTCGCCGATCTCGGTGGTCTCGCCGATGACGATGCCGGTGCCGTGGTCAATGAAGAAGTGCTTGCCAATGGTGGCGCCGGGGTGGATGTCGATGCCGGTGAGACTGTGGGCGTGCTCGGTCATGATGCGAGGGATGAGGGGCACCTTCAGCAGGTGCAGCTCGTGGGCCAGGCGGTTGACCATGATGGCGTAGAGACCGGGGTAGGAGAAGATGATCTCGTCGGTGTTGAACGCTGCCGGGTCGCCCACAAAGGTGGCTTCCACGTCCATGGCCAGGTAGGACTGGATGCGGGGCAGGGTCTCAATGAACTGACTGGTGATCGCCTCCGCTTTGGCCTTACGGGTGGCTTTATCGGTGTGGCGGTACTCCTCGCCCTGGAGGAGCGCCAGGGTGATCTGGCGGGTCAGGCTGGTATAAATCTCGTCCAAAACGGAGCCGATATAGTATTCTGTGGCGTAATGGCTCACTTTTTTCTTGATGAAGTAGTCCGGGAACAGCACGGTCTGGAGCTGCTCGATGATGGTGATGATGGCGCTCTTGTCCGGCTGCAGGTGGACGGTCTCCTCACTGCTCTGCTGCATGGCTTCCGCGCCGGTCAACAGCTGCTGCACTACTTTTTTAACCTTCGTTTCCATCTGAGAAGGCATGGTTACATCCCTCATTTCCAACCCCGTCGGCCTTGGTCGCGGGCGGGCGGGGCAATATGTACTATACTATACCATTGGTCGGTTCTTTGTCAACTGATCCGGGCAATAACCCATCAAATCGGTATAAAATACGCAGAAAACCAAGAAAAAAGAGACCGGCGAACCGGTCTCTTTTGAAAGTTTGGGACAAACACACTCGCGTGCGTCAATCGAAAAGATTATTCGTTGATGTCGATGACAACACCGGAACCGACGGTACGGCCGCCTTCACGGATAGCGAAACGCAGGCCCTTTTCGATTGCGATGGGGGTGATCAGCTCAACGTCCATGTCGACGTTATCGCCGGGCATGCACATTTCAGTGCCTTCGGGCAGGGTGATGATGCCGGTAACGTCAGTGGTACGGAAATAGAACTGAGGACGATAGTTGTTGAAGAAGGGAGTGTGACGGCCGCCTTCGTCCTTCTTCAGAACGTAGACCTGACCCTTGAACTTGGTGTGAGGATGGATGGAACCGGGCTTGCACAGAACCTGACCACGTTCGATGTCGGTACGAGCAATACCACGCAGCAGAACGCCCACGTTGTCGCCAGCTTCAGCGAAGTCCAGCAGCTTGCGGAACATTTCCAGACCGGTAACGACGGAGGACTTCTTCTCTTCTTCCAGACCGACGATGTCGACCGGTTCGCTCAGCTTGATGGTACCACGTTCCACTCTGCCAGTTGCGACGGTGCCGCGGCCGGTGATGGTGAAGACGTCTTCGACGGGCATCAGGAAGGGCATATCAGCCTTACGGTCGGGAGTAGGAATGTATTCGTCAACAGCGTCCATCAGTTCCTTGATGCAAGCATACTCAGGAGCGTTAGGATCGGTGGATTCGGAGATCAGAGCGTTCAGAGCGGAGCCCTTGATGATGGGGGTGTCGTCGCCGGGGAATTCATAGAAGTCCAGGGTTTCGCGAACTTCCATTTCAACCAGTTCCAGCAGTTCTTCGTCATCGACCTGGTCGCACTTGTTCAGGAAAACAACGATATAAGGAACGCCAACCTGGCGAGCCAGCAGCAGATGTTCACGGGTCTGAGCCATAACACCGTCGGTAGCAGCGATGACCAGGATAGCACCGTCCATCTGAGCAGCGCCGGTGATCATGTTCTTGATATAGTCAGCATGGCCCGGGCAGTCAACGTGAGCATAGTGACGCTTTTCGGTCTCGTACTCGACGTGAGCGGTGTTGATGGTGATACCACGTTCCTTTTCTTCAGGAGCCTTATCGATGGAAGCGTAATCAGTGTAAGAAGCCTTGCCGGAGAAAGCCAGGTACTTGGTGATAGCAGCAGTCAGGGTGGTCTTGCCGTGGTCGACGTGACCGATGGTGCCGATATTTACATGGGGTTTGCTACGGTCAAACTTTTGCTTTGCCATAATAATTTCCTCCTAAAATGTAGAAATCAAACAATACGTTTAGAATGATAAAAAAGTTCTCTATTTGCCATTGTATCCTATTGAACCGGGAATTGCAAGAGCAATTTCGGCTCTTTGCGAAAAATCAATGATTTCCGCCGCGGCTGGCAATGATTTTTTCAGCCAGAGACTTGGGAATCTCTTCATAGTGGCTGGGCTCCATGGTGTACTGGCCGCGACCCTGGGTGCGGGACCGGAGGTCGGTGGCGTAGCCGAACATGGCGCTGAGCGGAACAAACGCGTCAATCTGGGTGGCGCCGTTGCGGGGTTCCATACCCTGAACCTGTCCGCGGCGGCTGTTGAGGTCGCCGATGACGTCGCCCATGTAGTCGTCGGGGACGATGACGGAGACTTTCATGATGGGCTCCTGCAGGACAGGGTCTGCCTTGCGCATGGCTTCCTTGAAAGCCATCGAGCCAGCGATCTTGAAGGCCATCTCCGAGGAGTCCACTTCGTGGTAGGAACCGTCGTACAAATCGACTTTCACATCAACGACAGGATAGCCTGCCAGCACGCCTGCCTGCATGGCACCCTGAATACCAGCATCCACGGCGGGGATATATTCCTTGGGGATGGAGCCGCCAACGATGGAGTTGGTGAACTCGTAACCCTTGCCGGATTCGTTGGGTTCAATGGTGATCTTGACATGGCCGTACTGACCCTTACCGCCGGACTGGCGGGCATATTTGGTATCCTGGCTGACCTTTTTCCGGATGGTTTCCTTGTAAGCGACCTGAGGCGCGCCCACGTTGGCTTCCACCTTAAACTCACGGAGCAGGCGGTCCACGATGATCTGCAAGTGCAGCTCGCCCATGCCGGCGATGATGGTCTGACCCGTTTCTTCATCCGTATAGGTCTTGAAGGTGGGGTCTTCCTCTGCCAGCTTGATGAGGGCGATGGACATCTTCTCCTGACCGGCTTTGGTCTTGGGTTCGATGGCCACGCGGATAACCGGTTCCGGAAATTCCATGGATTCCAGGATGATGGGAGCGTGCTCGGCGCACAGGGTGTCACCGGTGGTGGTGTTCTTCAGGCCGACGGCGGCGGCGATGTCGCCGGAGTAGACCTGCTCGATGTCCTCCCGGTGGTTGGCGTGCATCTGAAGGATGCGGCCCAGACGTTCCTTCTTGCCCTTGGTGCTGTTGAGCACGGAAGAGCCGGTGGTAACCGTACCGGAGTAGACCCGGAAGAAGGAGAGGCGGCCCACGTAGGGGTCGGGCATGATCTTGAAGGCCAGGGCGGAGAAGGGAGCCTTATCGTCGGAAGGACGTTCTTCCTCTTCCTCCGTCTTGGGGTTGATGCCACGGATCGCCGGGACGTCAGTCGGTGCGGGCATATAATCCACGATGGCGTCCAGCAGCTTCTGCACGCCCTTGTTGCGGTAAGAAGTACCGCAGACAACGGGGATCATCTGGTTGTGGATGGTGCCGCGGCGAATGGCAGCTCGGATGAGGTCGGCGGGGACTTCCTCCCCTTCCAGCACCATCATCATGATGTCATCGTCGATGTCGGCAACGCAGTCCAGCAGCTTTTCCCGGTATTCCTGTGCCAGCTCCAGCATATCGGCTGGAATCTCTTCCACCCGCATATCCTTACCCATATCATCATAATAGATGTCGGCGTTCATCTCCACCAGGTCGATGATGCCCCGGAAGGTATCCTCGGCGCCGATGGGCAGCTGGATGGGTACGGCGTTGGCCTTCAGGCGGTCATGGACCATCTCCAGTACCCGGAAGAAATCGGCGCCCATGATGTCCATCTTATTGACGTAGATCATGCGGGGAACCTGATAGTGGTCAGCCTGGCGCCAGACGGTCTCAGACTGGGGTTCCACACCGCCCTTGGCGCACAGGACGGTCACGCTGCCGTCCAGCACACGCAGGGAGCGCTCCACTTCCACGGTAAAGTCCACGTGGCCCGGAGTGTCGATAATGTTAATGCGGTGATCCCGCCAGAAACAGGTGGTGGCAGCACTGGTGATGGTGATGCCGCGCTCCTGTTCCTGAACCATCCAGTCCATGGTGGCAGTGCCCTCATGGGTCTCGCCAAGTTTGTGATTTACACCGGTGTAGTACAGGATGCGTTCAGTCGTAGTAGTCTTACCGGCATCGATATGCGCCATAATACCGATGTTTCTCGTTTTCTCAAGTGAGGTTTTTCTTGGCATGAATGTTTGCTCCTTAAAATTGCAAATAAAACGGGGTTATGATCACCAACGGAAGTGGGCGAAAGCCTTGTTGGCTTCTGCCATCTTGTGGGTGTCTTCACGCTTCTTGACAGCGTTACCAGCGTTGTTGTAAGCGTCCATAATCTCGCCGGCCAGGCGTTCCTTCATGGTGCGTTCGCTGCGCGCTCTGGAATAGTTGGTCAGCCAGCGCAGACCCAGGGTCTGACGACGGGTGGGACGAACTTCCATAGGCACCTGGTAGTTGGCGCCGCCGACACGGCGGGTCTTACACTCCAGGGTGGGCATGATGTTTTCCAATGCGTCGCGGAACACTTCCAGGGCATCCTTTTCGGTCTTTTCCTGGATGATGTCAAAAGCGCCATAAACGACCTTCTGAGCTACGCCCTTCTTGCCGTCGAGCATGATGCTATTGACCAGCTTGGTCACCAGAACGGAATTGTAGATAGGGTCGGGGAGAATTTCACGCTTGGGTACGTTTCCTCTTCTAGGCACTTTACTTCCCTCCTTCACAGTATGATTTCATAGGTACTCGAGAGCGGTTCTCGTGCGGGGAGAGCCGCTTCCGTGTGAGACAAGTGCCTGCTTGTCCAGTGCCTGCCAGAGGTCTACCCATATCCCACAGGTGTGTGATACACAACCCGGTAAAATATATGATAAACGACTCCTGGCAAGGCTTGCGCCTTGCGCTCAGAGCGCAAAAGTGCTTTCAAAAATGAGTTTTGCTCGGGTCTCAATCAAAAAAAGAATTACTTCTTGGTCTTGGGACGCTTTGCACCGTACTTGGAACGAGCCTGCATACGGCCGGTGACACCCTGGGTATCCAGAGAACCACGGATGATGTGATAACGCACACCGGGCAGGTCCTTGACACGGCCGCCGCGGATCATGACGACGGAGTGTTCCTGCAGGTTGTGGCCGACACCGGGGATGTAAGCGGTGACTTCGTAACCATTGCTCAGGCGCACACGGGCGATCTTACGCAGTGCGGAGTTGGGCTTCTTGGGGGTTGCGGTACGAACAGCGGTGCAGACACCTCTCTTCTGGGGAGAAGGCTGATTGGTCTCTCTGTCCTTCAGAGTGTTCTTGCCCTTCTGCAGTGCGGGGGAATTGGACTTGTAGATGGAAGTCTCTCTGCCCTTACGAACCAGCTGATTAAAAGTAGGCATATTAGATTTCCTCCTTTCTTCAAAGATACAATAGATTTATTTTAACAGCTGTGAGGAAGATTATTCCTCCTGCCGCTAAAAACTTTTGCAGCAGGCGCAAGGCCTGGGGGCGGCTTGGGTGGAACATCGTGGTCGATTTTCCTGGTTTTCTGTAATATCCCAAACCTACACAGTTTCTAATTATAACACTGCCCCCCCACCCCGTCAAGGAAAACTTTTCACTGTTTTGCCGGGACTGGGGCGGGGGTTTTTCGTAATTATGTCAAAGTTTCCGGCCTGTGCCTCAATACTTGGGAGAGGAGAATCCGTGGATGTACCAGCCTGCTGCGATCTTGCCATTGCTCTTGGTGCGGAGGGTGTAGGTCTTGTGGCGGCATTCGTCGCTGCTGTTGCCCTCGGTGGTGACGATGGTGATCTTGCCGCCCTTCACCTTACAGCTCTTGACATAGCCGATGTGCTGGGAGGATGCACCGGGGTAAGTGGTGTAGAAGATCATGTCGCCAGCCTTGGGCAGGTAGGAACCTCTGCCGCCCTTGGTCTTGGACCAGGGGTAATAGCGCTTCTGCTTCTGATAGAAGCCGCGATAGTCCATGACCCGGCAGTACTTGGGAACGACCTTGGTGGAGGTGGCATTCTCCCGGGCACACCAGTTGACGAACATGGCGCACCAGGCGCCCTGGATGCCGTAGACGTAGCCGTACTCGGTGTAGTTGCCGCTGCCCTTTTTGTTGATGCCGGTCATCTGACTGTAGCTGTTGCCCTCGTGGTAGCCCACCTGGGTCTCGGCGATGGCCATGACGTTCTGACGGGTGGTGCCGCTGAGCTTGAGGGCCATGAGGCGCTTGTAGAACTTGCTCTTCTTATAGTACTTGGACACCTTCACCTTAGCCGCGGTCTTATAGACCTCGATCTCCACCTTGTGGGTGGCCTTGGCGTAGCGGCCATCGGCGTTGGCGGTGATGGTGATGACCACGGTGCCCAGACCCTTCATGGTGAGCTTGCCCTTGGAATCCACAGTGGCCACCTTGGTGTTGCTGGACTTATAGGTGAGCTTGCCGGCGGCCTTAGCCTTGAGCTGGTAGGTGCCGTTGGCCTTGTACTTCAGATCCAGTGCTTCCGGCACGCCGGTGATGGTCTGCTTGGCCAGGATGACCTTGATGGTGACCTGCTGTTCCGCTGCCAGATACTGCTCCGTCTCCGCCGCGGTGATGGTGATGGTGGCGGTGCCCACGGCCACCGGGGTGAGGAGGCCGGTGGTCTCGTCAACGGTGACCACACCGGGGTCGCTGGTGGCGAAGGTGAGGGCGCCGTCGCCGTTGGTGACGGGACGCAGGGCGTAGTCCAGCTTGGTCATGTACAGATTATAGGCCGTCTTGACGCCGGTGATCTCCTGGGGGAGCTTCTCCACCGGCTGGGTGGGCTGTTCCGGCTCGGTGCCCGGTTCGTTCTCGGTATCTGCGGGGGTATTTTCTGCCGCTTCGTCCGCATATACCGTAACAGGTTCTTCGGTAGATTCTGCCGCGAAGGCGGTGGTGGGCGCGGCCAGGGAGAGGCTCATGGCCAGGGCCAGCACCAGGGAGAGGAGTCGTTTGTTCATAGGTCACTCACTTTCTTTTCTCGGATGGGTCTTGCTTATAAAATGATGAGCTGCTTGGGTGCGTGGGTGAGGATGGTGTTTCCAGTTTCCGTCAGGTAGAGCACATCCTCAATGCGCACGCCAAACTTCCCGGGCAGGTACACCCCCGGTTCTGCGGAGATGACCGCGCCCTTCGGCAGCGGTTTGATGTTGGAACGGTTGGCGTTGGGGCTTTCGTGAATTTCAATGCCCAGGCTGTGGCCGAAGCCGTGGCCGAAGTAATCGCCGTAGCCGTGTTTTTTCAGCACGTCCCAGGCGGCGTTGTGGACGTCACAGCCGGGGATGCCAGCCTTTGCAGTGGCGATGCCGGTGAGCTGGGCTTCCAGCACGGCGTCATAGACCCGGCGCATCTCGTCGCTGGGCTGTCCCATGGCCACGGTGCGGGTCATGTCGGAGCAGTAGCCTGCATAAATACAGCCGAAGTCCATGGTCACGAACTCACCGGTCTGGATGGGTTTCGGTCCAGGGATGGCGTGGGGCATACTGCCGTTGGCGCCGGAGGCCACGATGGGCGGAAAGGAGTTGCCCTCCGCGCCGTGCTTCATCTGGAGGTAGGTCAGCTGAGCGGCCACTTCGGACTCGGTGACGCCGGGGCGGAGAAAGGCACAAATCTCCTCGAACACCTGGTCGGTGATGTCCTGGGCCTTCTGCATGATGGCCCGCTCCTCTTCTGTCTTGGAGCTGCGCAATTCCGTGACCAGCTTCCCCGCCGGCACCAGCTCGGTGCCCTCCGGGAACGCTGCCTGCATCTTCTGCCAGCGCTCCACGGTCAGATACTGTTCCTCGATGCCCACTCGTTTCAAAGCGTGGTGTGCCAGCACCTGGCTGGCCAGAGCCAGGTGATCCTGCTGTGGGGTCACCATGGTCACGGCGGCGTTGGCAACGGTGTTCTGGGCAAGTTCGATATAGCGGGAGTCGGTGAAGTAGTGGCACCCCTGCCGGGTGACCAGCACCAGCCCTTCCCCTTTCACGCCCACAGCGTAGTACTCGCCCGGCTCGCTGGTAATGCACAGGGCGTCCAGCTGATAGGCGTCCAGCTGGGCGGTGATGGCGTTGAGATGGTTCATGAACGGGACACCTCCTGGTAAATGGCTTTCATGGTCAAGGCATCCTCGCTCTGGGTGCCGGATGATTCACAGATAAAGGCAGGACTCCACCCGCGCCAGGCAATCTCCTCTGCCAGCGGCCGGAATTCCGGCCCCCAGCCTTCGTCGGAGAAGCGCAGGTGCTTCTGCTCACCGCCCTTGGGGGTGAAGGCGATCTTGGAGAAGTGACTGTGGAAATGGGACGCCCGTTCCTCCCCCAGTGCGTCCGCCATCTCGTCCAGCATAGCCTTGCAGGCGTCCGCGCCGTTGAGTTCCCCCAGGGAACGGGCGTACAGATGCCCAAAATCTACGCAGGGCACCAGCCGTTCATCCACCCTGCACAGCTCCAGCACCTCGGTCAGGTCGCCCAGCTGGTTGATCTTGCCCATGGTCTCGGGGCAGAGGGTGATGTCACCATAGCCCTGCTGGTCGCAGGCGTCCAGGATGGCCTTCAGGTTGGCCTTGGCGATGTCCAGCGCCTCCCGGCGGGTGCGTTTCATGAGCGCGCCGGAGTGGACGATGACCCGCCCTGCCCCCATCCACTGGGCGGCACGGCAGGAGGCGGTGACGTAGCCGATGGACTTCTGCACCGTCTCCGGGTCGGGGTTGGCCAGGCTGATGAAGTAGGGGGCGTGGAGGGACAGGGTGATGCCGGCTTGGGCGGCGTTCTCGCCAATCTGCCGCGCGGTGGCCTCTCCCACCCGCACGCCCTTGCCGCACTGGTACTCGTAGGCATCTAGGCCGATGGCGCGGAGCCAAGCGGGGGCGTCGGCGCTGGCTTTGCTGACGGTTTTGGTGAAGGTGTCGGAGTTTCCGGCTACGCCGAACAGGACGCTCATAGTCTCTCCCCTCTCATGCGGCAGAGCAGCCGGAAGGGCGCTTCGATGCCGTAGCGAATCTTGCGGAACAGGGTGTTCAGGGCGATGGGACGGATGTACACAGCGCGCAATCCAGCGTTGTGTCCGCCCCAGATGTCCGTAAAAATCTGGTCGCCGATCATGATGGTCTCCTCCGCCGTGCAGCCGCACCGCTCCATAGCCTGGTGAAAGGCGGCAGCGTGTGGCTTGCCGGCGTGGCTGATGAAGGGCACGTCCAGGTTGGCGCAGAACTGCTGGGCACGGTTCGGGCGGCGGCTGTTGGAGACCACGAAGAGGGTGATGCCCGCCTCGTGCAGCTCGTCCCGCCAGGTGACCAGTTCTGGGTCTGGTTCCAGCTGACGGTAGCGGGTCAAGGTGTTGTCCAAATCTGCCAGGACCAAGCGGATGCCTTTGCTGCGGAGCCAGTCCGGCTGGAGCCGGTCAAAGCCTGCCTCAATGCGGTCGGGGATCAGTGCGCCCATAGGGTTCCTCCAAAAATACTGCGAATTCGTTCCAATTCGGTAACAAACTGTAACATTTTAATTCTATCATCTTCACCGCTCAAATACAAGGAGGATTTTGCAAATGTCACACACCCTGCCTCTTTTTCTCGCCCACGCCCCCACCACCGTCACACCGGCTCTCCCCCGTCCCTTCACCCCCGTCCCCATGGCCTACCAGACCGCCCCGGACGGCCAGCTTTTCCGGGCGGGACAGGGTACGCTGCCTGCCGGGTGCGTCCTGATGGTGGGCGGTGTCGCTCCTGCCTCTCCCGCTGGGCTGGACTGGTTCTGTCGGCAGGTGCTGGCGGAGTGTCAGGCACAGCAGGCAACAGGCGTGCTGGCCAACTGGGCGGAGACGGCGGACGGGTTCGCGTTGGCGCAACGGCTGGCAGGGGTGCTAAGGGAAAACAGCCTGTCCTTCATCGTCCCGGAAGCCTTCTCAGGTGCGTCCTCCGCGGCACAAGTGCTGGTCTCCTCCCAGCTCTCCGGTGGGACGCTGCGGGGGCGGATACGGGAGGCGCTGGAGCGGTACGGCGGTCGTGTGGTGCTGGCGCTGGAGTGCAGTCCGTGGGATCTGATGCTGCCCTGCCCGGACGGGCAAGGGGTGGCGCTGACCCTGCCGGAGCTGCGGGAGCGGTTCGCCCGGCATCGGTGCCGGGCGTGGTTCTCGGAGGATTTTTATTGCCAGTACGCCACCTATCGGGAGGCGGAGCGGCTTCACCTCATCTTATATGACAACGCCGCCAGCGTCCAAGCGAAATTGACGTTGGCGGAAGAACTGGGGTTGGCAGGCGTTTTGGTGTGCTGGGAGGAGGTTATGGAGTTTCAGCCGCCGGTCTGGTGAAAAAACGCCCCTGTACGGTGGTACAGGGGCGTTTGTGTGTCGCAGGTGAAATAAACCCCCTTGCGCCTATGGCACAAGGGGGTTACCTGCCCAAAAGCAGCAAAGCTCCTTTTGGGCGTCATGCACTCCGTTCTGCGCCTCGGTTGCCCGCCAAAGGCGGCCAATTCGACGCTCACTCCGCGAGAAGTGTTTTTCGCCACGTACATGGCCCAGGCCACCCTCTCTTGTCCTTCGGACAATTCACCTTGCGCCGCGGCGAAAAACAGATTTCAACTTTTTTCACGCCATGGGCGTGAAACTCTGCGAGGCTTTTCCTTCGGAAATAAAACCCCTTGCGCCTGCGGCACAAGGGGTTTCGTTTACAACTTAGTAGAATCTTTTGCGATTCTTTCTGGCAGCTTCGGACTTCTTACGACGCTTCACACTGGGGCTTTCGTAATGCTCACGCTTACGGACCTCTGCCAGAACACCGGACTTAACGCAGCTACGCTTAAAGCGTTTCAGAGCGCTATCCAGAGATTCATTTTCTCTTACACGGACTTCAGCCATCTATTTTCCCTCCCCTCGAATATGCCCAGGGAGTCTGTGACAAGGGCATAGGAAGCATTATAACTAGCTTCATTGTCATCTAGTTTACGCCTCTCAGCGCTCGTTGTCAAGGGGGCATTGAAGATTTTCGGCGATATGCCGGTAAAAAACAGAAAATTATTTCGCAGGCTTGAAGATCAGGTTGACCAGCTTGATCTTTCCGTCCTTTGCCCGGACGACGATCTGCTTCACCAGCTCCTTGCCCTCTGCCTGTTTCTGGATGCGATTGTCAGCCAGGGCGATGGCGACCACCTCGTCATCCTCCGCGCCGGAGGGCACGACCACGTTGGCGCGGACCTTACCGGCCACCTGGACGGCAATCTGGACCTCGGCTGCCACGGTCTTGGCCTGGTCGTATTCCGGCCATGCCTGCTCGCAGGCCATGCCCTCAAAGCCCAGGTGTTCCCACATTTCCTCGGCAATGTGGGGAGCGAAGGGGCTGAGCATGACCAGCAGAGCCTTCATGTCGCCCTTGGAGACGCCGTTGGCGTAGAAGTCGTTGACCAGGGACATCATAGTGGCGATGGCGGTGTTGAACTTCATGGCCTCGATGTCGTCACTGACCTTCTTGATGGTCTTGTGGATAGACGGCTCGTTGGCGGGGGTGTAATCGACACTGTCGGTGCAGTTCTCGTGGAGGTTCCAGATACGATCCAGGAAGCGCTTGCAACCCTTCACGGCATCATCCGACCAGGTAGCGGTCTTCTCGAAGTCGCCGATGAACATGATATACAGGCGCATGGTGTCCGCGCCGTAGGCCTTGATGACGTCGTCGGGGTTGACCACGTTGCCCAGGGACTTGGACATCTTGACGGAGGGGCGCAGGGCCTCGTTGCCGTACTTGGCGATGAGGGCGTCCTTCTCCTCCTGGGTGGTCACGTTGCCCACGTAATGGGGGTTCTTGCCCAGGATCATGCCGTGGCTGGTGCGCTTATGGTAGGGTTCTGCGTTGGGCACCACGCCGATGTCGTGGAGGAAGTTGTTCCAGAACCGGCTGTAGAGCAGGTGCAGGGTGGTGTGTTCCATACCGCCGTTGTACCAGTCCACCTGGCCCCAATAGTCCAGCGCTTCCTTGGAGGCCAGGGCGTCGTCGTTGTGGGGGTCCATGTAGCGCAGGAAGTACCAGCTGGAGCCAGCCCACTGGGGCATGGTGTCGGTCTCCCGCTGGGCAGGGCCGCCGCAGCAGGGGCAGGCGGTGTTGACCCAATCGGTCATAGCGGACAGGGGGGATTCGCCGTCGTCGGTGGTCTCGTAGCTCTCCACTTCCGGCAGCAGCAGGGGCAGCTGGTCTTCGGGCAGAGCGACATAGCCGCACTTTTCGCACTTGACGATGGGGATGGGTTCGCCCCAATAACGCTGACGGGAGAAGACCCAGTCGCGGAGCTTGTAGTTGACCTTAGCACAGCCGATGTGGTTGGCTTCCAGCCATTCGATCATTTTAGCCTTGGCGTCCTCCACGCTCAGACCAGTCAGGAAGCCGGAATTGACGCTGACGCCGGTCTCCACGTCGGTGAATGCGCCCTTGGAGATGTCCACTTCCCCTTCGGGGCCGGCGACCACCTGCACCATGGGCAGACCGAAAGCCTTAGCGAACTCCCAGTCACGGGTGTCGTGGGCGGGAACGGCCATGATGGCGCCGGTGCCGTAGGAGGCCAGGACGTAGTCGGAGATGAAGATGGGGATCTCCTGGTTGTTCACCGGGTTGATGGCCCGGACGCCCTTGAGCTCCACGCCGGTCTTTTCCTTGACCAGCTCGGTGCGCTCGAAGTCGGACTTGGTGGCGGCCACGCGGACGTATTCGGCCACTTCGTCGTAGTTGGACAGCTTGTCCTTCCACTTTTCCACATAGGCGTGCTCGGGGGCGATGACCATGTAAGTCGCGCCAAAGAGGGTGTCGCAGCGGGTGGTGTAGACGGTGAGGACGTCGCCTTCGGTGGTGTTGAAGTTCACGTCAGCGCCGGTGGAGCGGCCGATCCAGTTCTTCTGCTGTGCCACCACACGGGGCAGGAAGTCAACGGTATCCAGACCGTCGATGAGCTTCTGAGCGTAGGCGGTGATCTTCAGCATCCACTGGCTCTTTTCCTTCCGGACGACCTCCGCACCGCAGCGCTCGCAGACGCCGTTGACCACTTCTTCGTTGGCCAGGACGCACTTACAGCTGGTGCACCAGTTGACGGGCATGGAGGTCTTGTAGGCCAGGCCCTTTTTGAACATCTGGAGGAAGATCCACTGGGTCCACTTGTAGTACTTGGGGTCGGTGGTGTCGATGACCCGATCCCAGTCGAAGGAGTAGCCCAGCATATGCAGCTGGCGGGTGAAGTTCTCGATGTTGGCCTTGGTGACTACGGCCGGGTGCATATGGTTCTTGATGGCAAAGTTCTCGGTGGGCACACAGAAGGCGTCATACCCGATGGGGAAGAGGACATTGTAGCCGTCCATCCGCTTCTTTCGGGCGATGACGTCCATAGCGGTGTAGGGACGGGGGTGACCCACGTGAAGGCCTGCACCGGAGGGATAGGGAAACTCCACCAGGCCGTAGAACTTGGGCTTGCCCTTGACGAAGTTCTTGGTCTGATAGGTCTTTTCTTTCTGCCACTTCTCTTGCCATTTCTTCTCAATGGCGCTGAAATCATACTTCACTTAAAATCCCGCCTTTATATTATTATATATAGATTCAAAAATACATTTAAATGTAAAATCATCTCACAGAGTTCCGTCACCTTGTGACGGAATCAATTCCAATCCGTCTTTTCCGGCGGCGTGTACGTCGGAAAAGACACTTCTCATGGGGGACAGGGTGACTTTTGCGCAAGCAATCGAGCCCTGTCCCCCATGCAGACTCCACAGAAAAGGCCTGCCTTTTCTGTGGAATTATGCTTCTTCTTTTGCTTCCTCTAAGAACGGTGTGATGTCCACCTGGTCAGCGTCCAGCCACATCCGTTCCAGGTCATAAAATTCCCGCTGCTCCGGCAGGAACAGGTGGACGATGACCGCGCTGTAGTCCAGCAGCACCCAGCCGCTGGCGCGCTCGCCCTCAATGTGGTGGGGTACTTCTCCCAGCTTCTCCGCCGCCTCTTCACAGGCGTCGGACAGGGTGCGCAGCTGGGTGGTGGATGCGGCGGAGCACATGATGAAGTAGTCCGCCAGGGTGGTCACGTCGGTGGTGTGCAGCACTTCAATGCGCATGGCACGCTTGGCGTCCAAGGCTTTGACGATGGCCGCGGTGAGTTCTAACGCTTCTGCCATAGTTTTGATACTCCTTATCTGTTACGGTTCGCCCGGCAGCTTCACGCCCTGACTGCGGAGCCAATCCCGTGCTTCTATCGTGCGGTAGTGGACTTCCCTGCCCTGGCGCTGGGTGAATCGGATGGTGTTCTCCAGCCCCAGCAGCACCCCGGCGTCCAAATCCTGCATCGCCAGACCGTGTGCCTCCTCCGACCAGCTCCGGTGGGGTTCGGCGTAGTCGGCGATGTAGATGATCTTCTCCAATAACGTCATGTCCGCCTTGCCGGTGGTGTGCCACGAAATGGCCTGGCAGATGTCCTGGGGCATCCCGAACATCCGCTCTGCCACCGCGGCTGCGGTCTTGGAGTGGAGCAAGGGGAGGGTTTTCTGTTCTACCCGGTCTAATAGGATACCATATTCCGCACATTTTGACAACTGTTTTGCCAGCGACCAATATTTTGTGCAGTCGTGGAGGATGGCCGCCTTCCGAGCGTCGGTCTCGTCCGCGCCCCAGCGTTTGGCCAGCTCCGCCGCTTCCCACTCCGTTCCCTGGACGTGGGGCACCCGCTTAGAATAGATCATGGAATAGGACACGGCACGGAGATCGGGCAGGGACAACGCTTTCATATCGGCGTGAGTGCCGTACAGCCCTTTGCGCAGGATGTAGCCGTAGATGGACGGGTCCAGGTACTCCTGCCCGCCCCCGTTTGCCAGCGCCTGGCGCAGCTGGGTGGAGGACACCTCCACCAGACCGGGCAGGTCGATGACCTGCACCTGAACGCAGGTGCCGTAGGTGGCTTCCAAAAAGGCGGTCTGCCGGTCGAACAGTTCGATGGTGTCGTCCTGGTTGCGGCCGAAGGTGAGGATGCCGGAGCGTTTCAAGATTTCCTCCGGCTGGTACCAGCTGTGGAGGGTCAGGAACATATCCGTCCCCATCATGAGCCACAGCTCGTCCGTGGGATAAACCTGGCGCAGCTGCCGCAGGGTGTCCGCGGTGTAGCTCTTCCCCGTCCGGTGCATTTCCAGGTCGGACACCTCCACCACGTCCGGGCAGTCCAGCCGGTCGCCCATGATGCGGGTCATGGCCAGCCGGTCCTCGTTGGAGACCGGGTTTTCCGGCAGCTCCTTGTGGGGTGGGATGCGGTCGGGGATGAGGAGGAGCTTGTCCAGGTGCAGGGTCTCGATGGCGGCTTTGGCCGCGGCCATGTGCCCCAGGTGGGGCGGGTTGTAGGTGCCGCCGAAGATGCCGATCTTCATTTCTTTTTCTGCTTGGGCTGGACGAGAATAATCTTGTCCGTCTTGCCCTTCTTGTGGCTCTGGCGATAGAGGACGAACTTGCTGCCGATGACCTGCACCTGCTCGCTGCGGGTGCGCTTGGACAGCTCGTCGCAGGCCTCCCGTGCGGACAGCAGGCTGTTCTCCAGCACCTTGCCTTTTATCAGCTCTCTGGCCTCCAAGGCGTCGTCCGCCTGCTTGACCAGGTTGTCGCCGATGCCGTCCTTGCCTACGGTCAGGATGACGTCCAGACCGTTTGCCATGGCGCGCAGCTGGGCGCGCTGTTTGCTTGTCAACTCCATAGGTTCTCTTTTACTCCTGTGTTTGGTCGGTTTTCTGTTCCAGATACGCCTTCAGCTGCCCGGCAAAGTCCCGCAGGGCGTTGCCGCGGTGGGAGATGGCGTTCTTCTCCTCCGCCGTCAGCTGGGCAAAGGTCTTTTTCAGCTTGGGCACGAAGAAGATGGGGTCGAAGCCGAAGCCCCCGTCCCCCATGGACGCAAAGGCGATGGTGCCATTGCAGGTGCCCTCGGCGTCCAGCTGGTCCCCGTTGGGGAAGCAGCAGGTGATGTGGCAGGCGAAGTGGCAGGTCCGAGGGAACTGCCCTTGCATGGTGCGCAGGAGCATCTGATTCTTCTCCGGCTGGGTCATGCCCGGCTCGCCGTAACGGGCGCTATACACCCCAGGGCCGCCCTGGAGGGCGTCCACGCAGAGGCCGGAGTCGTCCGCGATGGCGGGCAGGCCGCTGGCTTCCATGACGGCTTGCGCCTTGATTTTGGCATTCTCGGCAAAGGTGGTGCCAGTTTCGTCCGGCTCCAAGTCCAGTCCCACGTCGGACTGCAAGACCACTTCCACGCCCAGCTCGCCCAGGATTTCCTGCAACTCTGCGAGCTTTCCTTTATTATGACTGGCTAATACAAATCTCATAGCATTCTCCACAAAATCCGTCTCTGCATCTGGGTCATCCGCTCCACGCCCTTCTTGCACAGCTCCAACAGCTCCTGCTGCTGTTCCATGGTGTAGGTGTGGCCTTCGGCGGTGGCCTGTACCTCGATGAGGTTGCCGTCCTCGTCCATGACGCAGTTCATATCCACGTCTGCCTGGGAGTCCTCGCTGTATTCCAAATCCAGCAGGGCTTCCCCGTCCACCAGACCGGCGGAAATGGCGGCCACATAGGTGGAAATGGGCATTTCAGGGATCTTCTCCTCCACCACCAAGCGATAACAGGCCAGCGCCATGGCCACAAAGCCGCCGGTGATGGCTGCGGTGCGGGTGCCGCCGTCGGCAACCAGCACGTCACAGTCCACGATGATCTGACGGGGGCCCAGCTTTTTCAGGTCGATGGCGGCGCGCAGGCTGCGGCCGATGAGGCGCTGGATCTCGGCGCTGCGTCCGTCCTTTTTCAGCTTGGACACTTCCCGCTTGTTGCGCTCCTGGGTGGCACGGGGCAGCATGGCGTATTCCGCCGTCACCCAGCCCTCCCCCTCGGGCACGTGGGGCGGCACCTTCTCCTCCACGGTGGCGGTGATATACAGGTAGGTGTTGCCCACCCGGATGGTGCAGCTGCCTTCAGCGTAGGGGTTACACAGCGGGAAGATCTCTACGTCCCGTATCTGGTCTGCTTTTCGTTCGGTTCTTGCCATAACACATTCCCTCCTGTTTAGATCAATGCTTCTGCAAAGGCCATGGGGTCAAAGGGCTTCAAGTCATCCACCCCTTCGCCCACGCCGGCGTATTTGACGGGTACCTGCAATTCCTGGGCGATGGCCACGGCGATGCCGCCCTTGGCGGTGCCGTCCAGCTTGGTCAGGACGATGCCGGTGATGCCGCAGGTGTCCCGGAACTGCTTGGCCTGCACCAGGCCGTTCTGGCCGGTGGTGGCGTCCAGCACCAACAGGGTCTCTCTGGAGCTGTCCGGGCACTCCCGGTCGATGACTCGGCTGATCTTGTTCAGCTCGTTCATCAGGTTGGCCTTGTTGTGGAGCCGTCCGGCGGTGTCCACCAGCACCACATCCGTCCCACGGGCTTTGGCGGCGGACAGGGAGTCGAACACCACAGCGGCCGGGTCAGCGCCCTCCTTCTGGCGGACGATGTCCACTCCGGCCCGCTCCGACCAGATGACCAGCTGTTCGGCAGCCGCGGCACGGAAGGTATCGGCGGCGGAGAACAGGACTTTTTTCCCCTCCCCTTTCAGCTTGGAACCAATCTTACCAATGGTGGTGGTCTTGCCCACGCCGTTGACGCCGATGAAGAGGACGACGGCGGGCTTGCCGCTCAGGTTCAGGGCCGGGTCGCCCACCCGCATCATGTCCGCCAAAATTTCTTTCATGCACTCCCGTGCGCCTTCCACGTCTTTAATTTTCTCCGCTTTGGTGCGGGCGCGGAGCTGGTCGACGGCCTTGAGGGTGGTCTCCACCCCCATGTCGGCCAGGATCATGGATTCTTCCAGATTGTCATAAAATTCGTCGTCCAGTTTGGAAAAGCCCTTAAAAATACCGATTTTCTTAATCTTATCAAACAGTCCCATTGGGTCACACTCCTTCTATCTCAACCTGACGCTCCACTCAAGTCGCGTTCAGGTGCAATTCCGTTTCCACTGCGTTCAAATCCACCGCCAGCACCTGGGACACGCCCCGCTCCTGCATGGTCACGCCGTAGAGGACGTCCGCCTCCTCCATGGTGCCCCGCCGGTGGGTGATGACGATGAACTGGGTCTGGTCGCTGATGTTCCGCAGGTAGCGGGCGAACCGGGCCACGTTGTTCTCATCCAATGCCGCCTCGATCTCGTCCATGACCACGAAGGGGGTGGGACGCACATTCAAGAGGGCGAAGTACAGGGCGATGGCCACGAAGGCCTTCTCTCCGCCGGAGAGCAGGGAGAGCACCTTGAGCGTCTTCCCCGGCGGCTGGACCCGTATCTCGATGCCGCAGTTCAAAATATCGCCCTCGTCCTCCAGCTCCAACGCCGCCTTGCCGCCGCCGAACAGCTCGATGAAGGTCTCGGAAAAGGCGGTGTTGATGCGGGCGAACTGCTGGCCAAAAATGGTCTCCATCTCCGCCGTGATGCCGTCGATGATGCCGGTCAAATCCGCTTTGGCGGAGAGCACATCCGCTCGCTGGCCGGTCAGGTAGTCGTACCGCTCGCTGACCCGCTGGAACTCGGCGATGGCGCCCAGGTTCACGCTGCCCAAATCGCGCATCTCCCGTTTCAGCTGGGCGATGCGGCGGGTGGCTTTGGCGTGGGATTCCAGCTCCTGGCGCAGGGGCTGGGCGCTGTCCACGGTAAGGGCGTAGCTGTCCCACAGCTTGTCCAAAATCTGTTTCTCCTCCATGGCCGCCGCCGCGTTCTTCTGCTCCAGGGCGGAACAGGCACGCTCCAAGTGCAGCAGCTCCTGGTTCTTCTCCCGCGCCGCCCGGTCGGCCTGACTGCGCTGTCCTTCCAACGCCAGCCGCTCCGCCGTCAGGGTCTGCATCCGCTCCGCCTGTTCCGCCTGGACGGTGCGCAGGTGGGTCAGCTGGGTGCGGGTGTCCGCCATCTGCGCCGTCAGCTGCTGGGCTTGAGCGTGGCACTGAGCCTGCCGGTGCTGCCAGCTGGCTCGGTCGCCGGAGAGGAGCTGTTCCATGTCCTGGAGCTGAGCCAGCGCCCGGCAGGTGGTCTCCTGCTCGGCGGTCAGGGCGGCGTCCTGGGTGGTCAGCTCCGCCAAGGTCTGGCGGAGGGTCTCTCGCCGGGCTTGCAGCTGGGTCAAAGTCTCGGTCTGGGTCGCCTGTTGGGCGGCCAAGGTCTCGGACTGGGTTTGAAGCTGGGCGATGGTGGCTTGCAGCGCTTCCAGCTGCTCGTCCAACTGGTCGCTGCGCTGGGTGAGCTGGGTCAGCTGTGCCTGAGCGGTGGTCTGGTGCTCTTTCAGACCGTCCAGGACGGCCTGCTGGCGTTCGCAGGCGCTCTTGTGCTGGAACGCCTCCGCCTCCACGGCGCGCCGGTTCTCCTGGGCGTCCTCTAACTCGGTCTCCCCCTGGCGCCTGGCACGGGCGGCGGTTTCTAGCTGGGTCTGGGCGTCCTTCTGCCGGTCAGCCAGGGTTTTGCGCTGCTGGCAGAGCCGTTCCAGCTCTACCGCACGGGACAGGATACCCGCCGCGCGGCTGTGGCTGCCGCCGGTCATGCTGCCGCCGGGGTTGAGGACTTGGCCGTCCAGGGTGACGATCTTCAATTTATAATGGTATCGCTTCGCCATAGCCAACGCCCGGTCGAAATCCTCGGCGATGACCACGGTGCCCAACAGGCGGGCGACGATGTTGGCGTAGCGTGGGTCGTACTCCACCAGGTCGCTGGCCACCCCCACGAAGCCGGGGCACCGGTCGATGTCCCGTTCCCGCAGGCGGTTGGGCTGGATGGTGGTCAGGGGCAGGAAGGTGGCGCGGCCGCCGTCCCGCTGTTTTAAATACTGTATGGCACGTTTGCCATCGGTCTCATTTTCCACCACGATATACTGTTTCGTGCCGCCTAAAGCAATTTCGATTGCCACGGCGTACTCGTCCGGCACCCGGAGCAGTCCGGCCACCGGGCCGTGGATGCCCTGCAGGGTCTTCCCCGACGCCCGCATGACCGTCTTCACCGCCTTGGAGTAGCCCTCATAGGCCCGCTCCATCTCCTCCAACATGGAAATGCGGCTGTCCAGCCCCCGCGCCTCCACGGTGAGCTGCTGGACCCGCTGGTTGGCCTGCTGTTCCTTGGCCGCTCGCTGTTCCAGGCGCAGGCGGTAGCCTGCTACGGCGTTGTCCAGGTCGCGGAGCTGTTCCTGTGCCCTCTGCCACTGGGTCTGATATTCATTCCGGGTGGTCTGGGCGGTCTGGATGCGCTCTTCTGCCGCCAGGAGCTGGCTTTTTAGGGCGGTGTCCTGGTCTAGTAACCCTTGTGCCGCCGCGGTCAGGGCGCTGAGGGTCTCTTTGGCCTGGGCGGTCTGGGCGGCGCATTGCTGGGCTTGGGTCTGGGTGGTGGCTAGGGTGTCCTGATGGGTGGTCAGCTGCTGTTCCAGTTGGGCGGACTTGGCTTCCTGGGCGGCTTTTTGTTCCGCCAGTGCGTTCCGCTGGGCGTCCAGCTGGGTCAGGCGCTGCTGATGCTGGGTGACCTGTGCGGCCACCGAATCCGCTCGCTCCTGCTGCTGGGCAAGCTCCTGCTCCAACTGCTCCGCCTGCTGGGTGCTGCTCTGGAGCTGGGTGGTCAGGACGGCCAGGTGGGACTCCTGGTTTTGAAGGTCGCCGGTCAGCGCCGCCGCCGCTTGCCGCAGGGTGTCCAAAGCCAGTTCCCGCTGGCGCATCTGCTCCCCCAGCGCCTCCGCCTGGGCGTAGAGCTGCTCCTGTGCGTCCGCCGCTGACCCACGCTGCTGGGCGGCGTGCTCGGTGTCGGATAAAAGTTTTCGTTTCGTGCTCCGCAGCCCTTCCAGCTGCTCCAGCCACAGGGACAGCTCCAAGATACGCAGCTCGTCCCGGCAGCGCAGGTAGGTCTGGGCGGTCTCCGCCTGGGCACGGAGGGGTTCCACTTGCAGTTCCAACTCGTCGATCTTATCGCCGATGCGCAGCAGGTTTTCCTCCGTCCGCGCTAATTTCCGCTCCGCCTCCTCCTTCCGGTGACGGTAGCGGGAGATGCCCGCCGCTTCCTCAAAGACGCCCCGGCGCTCGGCGCTCTTGGTGGACAAAATTTCATCAATTTTGCCCTGGCCGATGATGGAGTAGCCCTCCCGCCCCAGGCCGGTGTCCATGAACAGCTCGTGGATGTCCCGGAGGCGGCAGGAACGGCGGTTGATATAGTACTCGCTGTCCCCGCTGCGGTAGAACCGGCGGGTGACCATGATCTCCTGCTCCTCCAGCGGAAAGCGGTGCTGAGCGTTGTCCAGCACCAGGGAGACCTCGGCGTAGCCCATGGGCTTGCGCTTCTGGGTGCCTGCGAAGATCACGTCCTCCATCTTGCCGCCCCGCAGGGTCTTGGTGGACTGCTCCCCCATGACCCAGCGGATGGCGTCGGCGATATTCGATTTTCCGCTCCCGTTGGGGCCGACCACGGCGGTGATGGCCTGGTCGAAGGTGAGACGGGTCTTGTGGGGGAAGGACTTGAAGCCTTGCAGCTCTAGGGCTTTGAAATACAAGGGACACCTCTTACTTTTGTCATCTATTCAATGGGAAAATGCTATATCATGACATTTTATTATACCAAATTTTCACCGAAATGCAAGCATTCCGGTGAAGTTTGCAGCCGGGTGCGCGCCGCAGCGTTAAGCCCAATGTGCCGGTGGCACATTGGGTAGCGTAGGCTCCGCCTGTTTTACAGGCGGAGAACCTGCCGGGGGAGTGGCCGTAATCCAAAACGCAAAAAAGGTACGGCAGACACCGCACCTTTTTCCCTTATTGCAGCTCCGTCTGTCCGACCGTCCCGCGTTCGGGCGTCCAGACCTTGCGATATTTCACGAAGTAATAGATGGTCATCAGCAGGCTCAGCCCCTCTCCCACGCTCAGAGACAGCCACACGCCGTCCACGCCGAAGAGCCGGGGCAGCACCAGGACGGGCACCACCATGAAGAGGATGGTGCGGCAGAAGGACAGGATGGCGGAGGTCTTGCCGTCGTTGAGGGCGGTGAACCAGCCGGAGGAGAAGACGTTATAGGCCATGAGGATAAAACTCACCGCCACGATGCGGAAGCCTCGCAAAGCCACATCGTACACGTTCTGGTTGCCCTTGGCGAAGAAGCCGATGACCGCCCCGCCAGCCAGGCAGCTCACCGCCACCACGGCCACACCGGCCACGGCGATGGTCCGGATGCTGATGTGGAAGGCGCGGGCGAGGCGTTCCTTGTCGCCCTTGCCCAGGTTGTAGCTGACGACAGAGGAGACGCCGGTGATGTAGCCCCGGAACATGCCGCTGAACAGCTCTTGGGCGTACCAGATGATGGTCAGGGAGGCCACGCCGTCGGAGCCTGCCAGGTTCATGAGGATGTTGTTAAAGAGGATGGTGACGACGGAGAAGGCCAGGACGCTGACCATTTCCGATGCGCCGTTGGCACAGCTTTGCAGGAGGGTGGGCAGGCGCCACTTGGGACGGACGATGCACAGAGCCTGCTCCCGCTTGACGCAGAACCAGACCACGCCGATGAGGGAGGGCACTGCGTACCCGATGCCGGTGGCGATGGCGGCACCGGCGATGCCCCAATGGAAGATGGCGATGAAGAGCCAATCCAGCACCACGTTGAGGACGCCGCCCAGGAGGGAGAAGATGAGGCCCAGGTTGGCCTTGCCCACGGTGATGTAGCTCATCTGGAAGACGATGCCGAAGATGGCGAAGGGGATGGTGACCAGGACGGGGATCATGTACGCCCGGCAGAGGGGCAGCAGGGCGTCGTCGGAGCCTAGGAAGCGACACAGCGGGTCCAGGAAGAGGAAGCAGAGCACGGCCAGCACCACGCTGAAGACAAAGGCCACCACCACGAGCAGGCTAAAATCCTCCTTGGCCTCCCGGTGCTTCCCCTCGCCGATCTTCTTGGCCACCAGGGCGTTGCCGCCGCTGCCGAACATCATGCCCAGGGCGGAGATGAGGAAGATCATGGGCATGGTGATGTTGATGGCGGACAGGCCGTCGGTATTCACCCACCGTGCCACAAAGATGCCGTCTACGGTGGAGTAGATGTTCATGACGATGTTGGAGATGATGGTGGGCAGGGCGAAGCGGAGGAGCCATCGGGTGGTGACAGGGTGTTCCAGTTTCAGCGTTTGGTTCATTTGGTCGCTCCTTTCAACGCCTGGTTGCAGCAGGCAACGTAGCGCTCCGTGGCGGACAGCAGCGTCCGGCGTTCTTCCTCGGACAGCGCCGCCATGGCCGCTCGCCCGCTCTCCTGGACGCGCGCCAAAATGCGCTGGGCTTCCGCGAAGCCCTGTTCGGTGAAGTGGATGGTCTTATTCCGCCGATCCGTCGGCACCTCTTCCAGGCGCACCCAGCCCTTCTTATAAAAGGAGGTCACCACCGCGTTCACCGTCTGCTTGGGCAGGAAACAGGTCTGGCAGAGCTGCTTCTGGGTGCAGTCTGGCTGGGCATGGATGGCCTCGAGGACGGATAAGCTGGTGTAGGACAGCCCCACCGACTTGGCATAGTCCTCGTAGCCGGCACACCACTGCTGGAGGTAAGAATCATACTGTTTGATCTGGGCTTGGATGTTGGGTTCCATGGCGGCGGCTCCTTTCGTCTGTGTTTAAAATAGTCTTGATACTGGACTATTTTAGCCCGGGACAGGTGGGTTGTCAACTGTGGAAAGTACATCAAACAAAATGCAGGTCCCGTCAAAAGTTTGCGGAAAAATGAAAAATAACCCTTGACTTTTGGCAGGAACAGCAGTATAATAAATCTTGCGTTCGGACGATTAGCTCAGCTGGCTAGAGCATCCGCTTGACGTGCGGAGGGTCAGCGGTTCAAATCCGTTATCGTCCACCAAACAAAAA
>JABLTO010205233.1_pt1 | contig 37395 bp, 42 predicted proteins | sample 7160091 | NCBI WGS metagenome assembly JABLTO01 (sample SAMN14651225, study PRJNA627086) | human gut metagenome | isolation source: feces | host: Homo sapiens
AATTTATTAGGTAAATTCATTATTTCACCTGCGTTATCTTAAGGGTCTCACTACCCCCGTTATATTCACTTGGATCAATTTCTAATAATTCATCATTGATATAAAAACGATGTCCCATGAAATATCCAATTCTTAAATCTAAGTTTTCAAAAGTTTCTGCATCGAATTCTAATTCGATAGTGTCAGGAGTTGCATCTAACGAATTACTTTTATTAGCATCATTATAAATTCCGCTCTTGAATCCCTCATACTCTGTCCCATTTACTTTTAATTGACACCATGTACGCCCCACAAATTCAGCCTTAAATTTAATTTTTTCTTCTCCATCAGCTAATTTAAAACTATAATCCAATTTTCCATTCTTAGTTATTTCCACACTATTAGCTGTTGTTTGCCCATCATCTTTCTTATCATCATTTTTATCATCTTCGTTATCTTTTGTATCATTAGAATCATCTGTATCTTGAGTACCACTTTCATTATTTCCCTCAACAGTCGGCGTATTATTTTCTTTAAAACCATTGTTATCACTAGGTGATTTACTTGCAACAATCGAATACCAAACAACGAAAATAATCGCTACACAAACCAAAACAACCAAAGCATATTTAAAATATCTCATCAAATAACGATCTTCATAGACTCTTTTATTGGGAACTGGTTTTTTAGGTTTAACACCCTTTAAATCCTTAAATGTATCACTTACTTTCCCAGAAATAGTTACATTTTTTTTATTTTCTTCATCAGATCGTTTTTTTCTTTTATTTTGATTTATTTGTTCTAATTGTATCTCTTGAGTCAATGCTTCAAACTCAGCATCCAACTCTTTTTCTTCCATTCCTAAATACTTGGCAATTTTTCTCAAATACATCTTTAAATACAATTCATCGCCTTTATACTTATCAAATGCTCCTGATTCTATATCTTTCAAGACAGCTACAGAAATAAATGTTCCTTTAGCTAATTCCTCTAACGTAATTCCTCTAGCTTCACGCTCTCTTTTTACATGTTCGCTAATACTTTCCATGAGCTATCCTCCTTTTTCTATTTAATTAAAAAACCCATAATAAACATTTAAATTATATCATAATTATTATTATTGACAATAACCTAATCACATTTATTTTATGAAAGATTTTTAAAATTTATACATCATCTCTTTAAATCTGTTATCCCAAATAGATAATAATATTTTTTTATTAACTTTAAGTTAACAAAAATATTATATTTTATTAAAAAAACTGAATAGATTTAAATCTATTCAGCAATATCTTAATTATTATAGTAAAGATTCATACAATTTTTTGATTTCCTCAATATTTGTATCTCTTGGATTACCTGGACAGCAGGCATCAGCTAATGCTGATTCACTTAAGAAATCTAGATCCTCAGCTTTTACAATTTCTTTTAAGTCAGCTGGAATTCCAACATCAATTGATAATTGTTTAACTGCATTTATAGCTGCTTTTCTGTATTCTTCTTGAGTCATACCAGTTGTATCTACACCCATTGCTTCAGCAATATCTTTATATTTTTCTCCAGTATATTCTGCGTTATATTCCATAACTGTTGGTAAAATAATAGCATTAGCAACACCATGAGGAGTATCATATAAAGCTCCAAGTGGGTGAGCCATTGAGTGAACTAATCCTAAACCTACGTTAGAGAATCCCATACCAGCAACATATTGTCCTAAAGCCATACCTTCTCTACCTTCTGGTGTATTATCAACTGCACCTCTTAATGATTTAGAAATAATTTCAATTGCTTTGATATGGAACATATCGCTCATTTCCCAAGCACCTTTAGTAATATAACCTTCAATTGCATGAGTTAATGCATCCATACCAGTCGCTGCCGTTAAACCTTTAGGCATCGTTGACATCATATCTGGATCAACAAATGCAACAACTGGAATATCATGTACATCTACACATACCATTTTTCTATTCTTTTCAGCATCAGTAATAACATAATTTATAGTAACCTCAGCTGCAGTTCCGGCAGTCGAAGGAACTGCAAAAATTGGTGTACAAGGATTTTTAGTATCTGCAACACCCTCAAGACTTCTGACATCCTCAAATTCAGGGTTTCGATCAATAATACCTATTGCTTTAGCAGTATCCATTGATGATCCTCCACCAATCGCAATAATATAATCAGCACCAGCATCATGTAATGCTTTCACACCATGTTGAACATTTTCAATAGTTGGATTTGGTTTGATTTCTGAATACACTTCATAAGCCAATCCTGCTTCATCTAATAAATCTGTCACTTTTTGAGTTACTCCAAATTTAATTAAATCTGGATCTGAACAAACTAAAGCTTTTTGAAAACCTCTTGCTTTTGCTTCAGTAACAATAGCTTCGATTGCTCCTTTTCCATGATAACTTGTTTCATTTAATACAAATCTGTTAGCCATATTTTATAATCTCCTTTGTTTTATGTTGATTATATTTTATCATTCATGTGAAATTAAAAACAAGTTACAGATGAAAGAGTTTGTAACATTTCAAAAAATTATTATATATAACTAAATATTTATTTTTAATTTTCCATTTATCCAAAAAACAAGAACTAATATCAAACAAACTCTAGCAAAACTCTCATATAAGTTTTACCATTTGGACGAAATATCATTATTATTATTAAGTATCTTTGTCAAAAAAATGCTAATCTATTTTTATAACTCAATATTTTATTTCCCTATTAGATAACCGGCTTATTTGTTAAAAAAACTCACTTAACAGGAACGTATCCGCTATTATTCAGTTGTCAAAGTACTCATATTAAAGTATCTTTTTGCCTTTTTACTTTATAGACCATTACTACACTAATTTTTTATCATTTACAGTATTTTTTAAACAATAAATAAATGAAGTTATTTCTAATATTTCAGATATTTCTTTAGTAGTACTAGCCTAACATTTTTTATAATACAATAGTTAAAATCAATGCACTTGTTTGAGATAGTAGTGAAATAATGTCTCATTTTCTATTTCATCAAGTAGATCTGTAATTGATAAGATTTCTTTTTGATTATAATAAGATACTGTTGATTATCCAATTATTTAGTGAAAAAAGTAATCCAACATCATAAAAAAGTATATTTTTATCTTCATCAACAATATCATTATTGACAGAATCATTATGAGAGACGGTATCTATTTTATAATTTTGATCATTATTTAAAGATATAACATCATTTTGTAATAAAACCATAATATGTAAACCAAATAAAACTATTATAATCATTTTAAATAATAAATCTTTTTTCAAAAATTTTATCGTTTTCTTTTTCATATAACATTTCCTACTTTCTTTTCAAATGATTTTGAATAAACCTTATAACTATATGTGTCAATATTACAAACAAAGTAGATATTAATAAATACTCTATGATCAATCGAAACATACCTGTATTCTCATCAAAATATGCAAATCGAGTTAACAGAAATAAACTGATTTTTAATAAACATTATAATACCAAGTGCAGCGATACAATAAGGAACAGTAATGAATGTCATACTTGAACTATTTTCAAATTTTTCTTTATTGGTTTAATAATGGTTTGACTATGCAATCCTAAATGAATAGCCATTAAGATAAAACCCCAATTTGCTAAAACCATGTGTAACAATCTTGCTAGAGAAAGAGGCATGAATCTAAAAGGAAGAATTTCCGACATGGAAATGCCACTTAATACCAATATGATCACATTTATCAATAAAAGAAAATCGATCACTATATATATCATTTTGATGACTGAATATTTACCATGAAATATAGTTTTATACCACTTCCCATTAAAAATATGATGCAAAATAAATATAATCATACCTAATACGATATGAATCAATTCACCTGTCTTTTAATATCCCATCAAAAAGAATAATAAAATAAACATGACAATATCTAAAATTCTCTTTTTCTTCATAACCTCACATCTCTTTTCTAAAATAACTGTTTATAAATATTTCTATTTCAATATTTGACCATCTTTAAAAGCATGTCCTACTTGCTTTCCGATCTTTAGATAAGTATTATGAACTGCATCAAAGATAATAGGTTTTAATTTTGTTGGATCGATTTCATCATTTTCATCTAATATTCTCTCATCAGCACTCACATTAATAATCTTTCCTAATAATAGATGTGTTTTTTCATCATAACTTTCTAGCTGGCATTCTAATGTCATTGGCAGTTCCTCAAAAATAGGAGCATCAATGGTTTCACTCTTTGATATATGCCACTTTGTTTTTTCTAATTTATTAGGTACCGTGTTGGCTGAAACGATACCCACATAGTCACTTGCTGTCATTTCATCTTCTGTAGCCATACTAACTGTAAAAGCTTTTTTATTTAAAATATTCTTTACAGTTTTATGCCCTGCACTTAAATATAAAGCAATCGTTTCATAATCAGCAATACTTCCCCAAGCAGCATTCATTGCATCTGCCACTCCATTTTCATCATATGAACCAATAATAAATACTGGTTGTGGATAAATATATGGTTTTGCACCAAAATTTTTTCTCATGTTTATGTCCTCCTAATAATTGATTTTTGTATATACTTCTGTTACGACAAAGGATCAACGACTTCATTTCCTTCAACAATAGCAGTTAATTTGAGTTTTGTAAAAACAACCGTCGTTATGTCAACACCTGCTATCTTCAAATGCAATATGTTTATAAATGATCCTTCCTACTTTGATGATATCTATTTCTTCATACGTGTTAAAATGAATCTTATATGAACAAATAAAGCTTTTAAATCAGTGCTTTTCTTTAAAACATAACAATCATTGCATCCTAGATTTCTTGTATTTTTTTATCATTTTTACCTCCCATTCATCTTTCTTTATATCTTTATTTTATAAAGGCAATCAAAAAAAGTACAATATCAATTGTTTATTATATTATAACTATAATGCATAATAAAATAGACGATTAAAAGGTATTTAAACTGTATCAATGAGAATGATGAATCAAATCTATCAAGTTGATACTAAATCATAAATCGCTTAAAGAACCTCATATTTATTAACATAAATTAATATATATTTGTTAAATGAACAGAGATAAAATTTGAATTTCAAAATAGACTTTTAACAACAATTTAATGGCAAATATTTTATTAAAAAGTTACAATTTTTTAACAAACATATAGTAATTACTGCCATAGCCAACAAAGTCCATTAAAGAAATATTCTAAAGCATATTCTCCACTATGAACGCCATCTTCCTGCCATAAATAATATAAATTCCCATCAGCTTCATTATCAGCATATCGAAAAGTACCATCATCTACTTCTAACATTGCTTCTATTTGGCTCTTAAAAGAAGAATATGCAAAATCATCTGTTCCTGATGCCGCAAAAATGAAAAAATCATTTTCACTATATCCTGAATTTCTTACAATATCAGCCATATATTCCCCATCAGATGTCAAACTCCCACTAGAAGGCATAAAATAACGAAAATCTTCCAAGCAATATTGAAAAGTTCTCCATGTTGCTACTGAACCCATCGAAAATCCAGCAAAAGCTCGATGATCTCTTGATAGGCGAATTCCTTCTTCATCTATAGTTTTTGCAAAGGTACTATACGTACTTTCAACTGCTGGAATTAAATCATTTATTAATTCTCTATGATAATTTTCTGTTAAACGAAGTGCTAAACTATAATCACTGCTGTCATCTGAACTTGTATTATTGTATGTCGGACATACCACGATCATAGGCTGGATTTTTTTATTTGCCATTGCATTATCTAAAATGTTTTTAAATTCAGCAGGCTGATCAGGAGTTCCTAGATATGTTGTTTCGTCACTCCACCCACCATGCATCAAGTAAAAAACATTATATGTTTTTTCTTCAGTATAACCATAAGGTAAATAAACAACTGCTCTTTTATGCAACACTTGTTCATGTTTTTCATACGTCATTGATTCATATGTATCGTATTTTAATTCAACAAGTGTTCCTTGATACTCTGACACCTGAAAATATTCCTCAGGTATTTGCATAAGTTCTTTTGGAAATATTGCTTTTGTCACAGCATCATCATTCACTCTATAACCATTTGCTTCCTGTGATTTATTATCAGGACTTTCTATCATGTTAGAATGACATCCCATTAACAGTAAACTCATAATAAACAATTTCATTAAAAGTCTATATTTTTTCATAGTTATTAACTCACTTTTTATTTAATGAAGACATTCATTAACGATTTTTGCAATTTCATTTACAGAAAATATAGTCTCTATATCAATTTTCTTAATTTCATCTATAGAAATTTTTCCATCAAAATACATGTCAATACCAAGACTTTCGAATAGTTTTACCATTTGCCAGGCAGATTCTTCTACAGTTCCTTGATAATCAAATACATCAGAAAAATAACGAACAATGTCTTCATGATGATATTTTGCCATTGTTTCTAAAAAGCGTGGGAATAATGTCGTTAAGCTTTTTCGATAAGTAGCTTCAAATAAAACCTCAGGAATGAATTCCAGTTCATAAATGTCATATGCATAATTTTCCTCTTTGCCAAGACCTAAACGTCCTGAAGTTGAAACCGATGCCCCATAAAGAATAATACCGCGGGCATCTTCATCATAAGGATTCTCTTTAAGTTTTTTCGTTGCTGCTAAAACATTTTTTATGACAGAAATACCAATATCATAAGAAACTGGATTATGATCACCAATAGTCGAAGCTGATAACTGCACTAATGTCACTAATCCTGTATAAGCGGTCATCTCTTTATCAAGTGACATTGAATATTTTGGGACAAGAATAGCAACATCTGCCGCAATTCCATAAGCAGTCCCAAAATCACCAGTTCTTGCATCAGCTGATACTGCTCCCAAACCATATTCTGACCCACTAGAAGGATAAATCGGCATTAAAATAAGCGGTAATTTTATAAGTCCATAAGGATTCTTTTCCCCTTTTATATAATCCCATAAATCATCAGCATGATAACTGCCAAAAGCAATCAGCTTTGCACAGTCCATAATATTAGCACCGCCTGCACCAATAATTAGTTCTATATCATTTTCTTTAACAAGCTGGATTCCTTTTTCAATAACAGCTAATTCTCGTGAAGCATTTGCAAGTTCAAAAAATAAACCTCCCGCACTTTCTACAGCTGTTTTAACATCATCGTAACAGCCATTCTTTTTTACAGAACCCCCACCATAAACAAATAAAGTTCTTTTTTGAGCCGTATACATTTTTAAATCTGTTACTGGATCGTTGCGAAATAATAGTTTTGTATCATTTCTTAATTGAAAATCTTTCATACATCTTCTCTCCTTTTACTATTTATACCATTGATTTACATTTTCAGCCCATTTTCCACGAATTCCAAAGCCATGAGGATAATTGTCTAATACCTGTAATTCAATGTTTTTGTTTAATTGATGCAATAAATCAACTTGAGATTCAAACTGATTATAAAATGGATCTTTTGTTCCATATACATAATATGTTGGTAGTAAATCAAAATTTTTGAACATACTTTCATTTAAATCTGCAAAAGATAACTTTCCATAAAATGAATACCCCCATGATTACAGCATTAGCTATTGAAGATACATTATCTATTTCATTAGGAACATACTTATCATCTAATGATTTTCCATTGACATTTTCACCAAACTCTAATACTGCTCTTCCATTGGCTATACCACCAGCCAAGAACCCTACAAGCGCTATTTTATTTTCATCTATTCTGTAATCCTTGGCATGATAACGAACAATTTTAACAGCTCTTGCAATATCTATTCCTGATTCTCTTTCTGTATATGGTTGCACACGATAATGAACAACAAAAAAAACATAACCTAATCGTGCAAATTCTTCAGCGACTTTTTTTCCTTCAGTGTTTTCTAATCGAAATATAATGTGCCTCCAGGACTTATAAGCATAACCCCTTTAACTTTTGTCCCCTCTGGTACTTGATAAATCGTCATATATGGTTCACATCAAAATAATCTCTTATATTTTCGGTGTAATTCGTTACGGTTGGTATATTTCCTTTTTCCCATAGATAGTCTGTTTCTTCACGCTGTTGACCCGAATAATAATCATACACGTTGATTTCATCATCTACACTTTGTTTTTGTAAACACCCAACAAGACAACTGCTCATCAACAAACTCATCAGAATCAACTTCATCTTTTTCATAAATTTCTCCTTGATAATTGTATTTTAGTAAGAAATACCTGGATAACTCCTAGTACTTCTTACTAAATAATAGTTAGTGTCAAATCATTTTTTATCAAATTCTAATTCATTGAGCCAGCTTCTAACTGTATCTGTTTGATTCGATTCCATATCTCCTCCGCGAATAGCTAAACCATCAAGTATTGTTGCATTTGGCTCCAATTCTTGAATCGTTGTATATGTTCCACCATCACCCGATCCTTCATGAGTATTAAACGGAACGATGATTTTGCCACTCAAATCATATTGATCAAAAAATGAATATAATGGCATTGGTAAGGTATACCACCAGATTGGATAACCGACAAAAATAACATCATAATCATCAAGATTGATATTCATATCTTTTAATTCTGGTCGTTCATCATTGTCTCTTTCGTTTTCAGTATAATCAAAAAGTTCATCACCAGTTGGATAAGGTTTGACTGTTTCTATTCTTCTAAAATCTCCGCCAACCTCATCAGAAATCAATTTTGCAAGTCTTTGCGTATTTCCTGTTTCAGAAAAATAAACAACTAAAGTCCTACTGCTATCCAGTTCAATACTGCCACTCCCTTCTTTTTGACTTTCATTTTGAATATTGTCATCTATACCAACACTGCTACCTCTATGAAAATAGAAATAATACCCTACTCCACATGCAATCACTACCACAATTACAATAATCCCCATCAATATTTTCTTTTTCATTTTTTATCATCTCCTTATTTATTTTCCAATACTGTCAAGCCATGCTTGAATTTCTCCTGGTGCCTGTTCCATATCATCTCTTGACATCGTAAAAGCATTTGTTTCGACTATTGCACTTCGTAATTTATTTTGAATTGTTGTTACGGTTCCAGCTAATCCACTTCCTCCATGCGTTGAAAAAGGAATCACTGTCTTTCCACTAAAATCATACAACTCAAAAAATGTATACATGATTTGCGGCATATCACTCCACCAAATTGGATAACCAACATAAATCACATCATAATCATCAAAATTGCCGATTGTTGTTTTGATTTTTGGTCTTGCATCTTCGTTTTGTTCTTCTCTTGCAAGCGCAACTAATTCTTCATGATTCGTTGTATATGGTGTCTCTGGTTCAATACGATATAAATCTCCACCAGTATTTTCGGCTATTAACATAGCAGCATATTGTGTATTTCCTAATACTTCACCCTCTACAACAATGGCACTATTTTCTTCCTCTGTTGTCATTTCCTTATTAGGATCATCTGTTTCTGGCACTGAAAAATAGACAATTAATGACTTTTTATTATGACTGCCAGTAGTAGATGGGTTATCTTCAGTTATTGTTTCTTCATTTCGCGTTTTTTCTTCCTTTGATAAAGCTGTGTCACGATTTGAATAAAAATAAAAACTTGCTCCAGCCAATATGACAATGACAAAACTTATCATTCCTATCATTACTTTTTTATGCATCTTCTTGATCCTCCTTTTTGTGATATTGACATTTTTATTGATTTCATTACAATTATAGATGTCGGGAGTTACACACGGTCAATGCTTTTTATAAATTTTACAATATTTTTTGTTGACTGTGAGTTACACCCATGTTTTAAAATAAATTTAGGGGGTGTAATCCATGTCTAAAGAAAAACAATTGTACACTATGAAACAAGTCTGCCAAAAAACTGGATTATCTTATGACACTTTAAAATTTTATTGTAATGAAGGACTTGTTCCTAATGTTAAAAGAGATAAGAATAACTATCGAATTTTCAATGAAAATGATATAGCCTGGATCAATAGTTTATCATGCTTAAAAAACTGTGATATGAGTATTATGGAGATGAAAGAATATCTTCAATTATGTTTAAAAGGTGAAGCAACTATTCCTGAAAGACAAGTCATATTAGAAGCAAAATTAAGAGAATTAGAGCATAAGATTCAAAAAATAAACGATAGTATTGACTTTATTCATTGGAAACAGGAATTTTATGAAAATGTTTTAAATGGTAAGGTGCAGTACTTTAGCAACTTAATACAAAAAGAAGATGATGACTCATAATTTGTTATCATCTTTTTTAATGAAAAAGAAGAATTTTTCCAAATCCTTCCTTTAAACTGTTACCCAAGCCTGAAGAAGATGATGTACAAAATGAAATAACTGTTTCATTATTTGATCAACACCTAACAAATAAGCTTCATGTTACAAATCATTGCTAATGCTTTTTTTATTTTCTCTTATCAAATAACCAACTCATAATTTGTTCATCTTTAACAAACAAAGCAGCTCCTCCACCATGTTGATTTGTCATTCCTTGACTTGTAAAATAATTTTCATCTTTTATATCTAAAACTAACAGCTCATTGATCTCATCATCAGATAATCCCTCTTTTTTATATAAACGATAAAGTTCATCATAAGTTTCTTGAGAAGGCTGAGAGCCATAGTATTCATCATCTTTTCCTATCGCAATGTAGACAGGCGTTCTATTTTCAATAACTGCTTCATAATCACCATCCCATTTTGTACTGGCATGTAAATAAGCCGTAAAAAGATCGGCTCTTTTTGCCATAACAAGTGACATCGTTTCACCTCCACCAGAATATCCATTAGCATAAACCTGACTTTGGTCAATGTTATAATGCTCTATAAAGTATTCTACCAAAGCAATTGTTTGGTTAGCTGAAGTTTCACCCCAGTCATTCAATTGAGGAGCAACGATAATCATTTTTTCATTATAATCCTGGGCAACAAAACCAAATTCTTCTGTTTTGATATTTTGACCTACCCCTTGAAAATAAAGTCCCTGATACCCTGGTAAAGTAAAATATAAGGCATATGGTTCACTTCCATCATAACTATCTGGTATATAAACATTATAATGAATATCACCATTGTCCTGTGAATGAAGAACATTATCTAATAAAAAACCACGATATTCATCTGTTCCTGATGTCACAGTTTCCTCATTGATCGGGACTGTTGATTTTTTTTCATTATTTGATCCACTAACAGATTGGCTATCATTCTGTGTATTCCAAAAATATAATCCTATTAAAATTACACATATACCAGTCAAAAGCCATTTTTTCACATTTCTTCACCTCCTTCCATATTTCTAATCTCTATCTTTCATCTGCTTTTTCCAAAACTCGATAGCATGATCGATCCATCCTTCTGCTTTTGTCCCTTCACCTAATCCAAAACCATGAGGCAATCCATCAAATATTTCTATTTGGGCATCTGTTCCATTTGCTTTTATTCTATTGATTCTACTTTCCATCACTTGATAATTTGCTATTGTATCAGCTGTTCCTACACAAGCATAAGTAGCGGGTTCGGTTCCTGTTACTTAAGATAATCCTGTATACTGCATAATAACTGCATTTGGTTGCGGGTATTCTTTTTCACCAAAAGACTTTGTACCATAACTTCCTAACCATGCTGCCATTCTTCCTCCTGCTGAGCCACCCCATACAGAATAAGATGAAACATCTACTTTTAATTCATTTTTATTTTCATGAATAAAAGCCACGGCTCTTGCTAGATCTTCCATAGCTTTATTGGCATCTGGTCGATAAATCAAAGCAAAGGCATTATATCCGTTTTTAGATATTTCCAAGGCATGAGGAAAACTATCTTGCATCGCTCCTACATACATAAATCCTCCGCCAGCATTAACAATTGCAAATTTAGCATTTTCTTCTCCGCGAAAATAAAATATTCCTGTGTTTCTTTTTTCAGGATCAGTCTGCATTTCTTCTTCTGTATAAATGTTATAAAATATTTGATTTCCAGAATCAGTTTGCTCTTTTAAATAATTAACTATTTCAACTGTTTTATCAGGATTGATATAGTTATACCAAATATATAAATCTCCAGATTCTTCCAAAGTCATATTTTCATCTATTGTTCTATTAACAGGAAAAATCAGTCTACCAAAGTTTTTAAATGAAGAATTATTTATAACATCGTAAACTTTTGTATCCTTTGTAAAATATGCAATATCATTACTTACTTCATTATTTTTATCATTTGACTGTGTACAACCCATTATCATAGACAACACCAACATTATTAAAACAGTATCCTTTATTCGTTTCATATATCCTCACTTATAAATAAATTTTCATATCACTAATGATTTTATGACTTTGGCTAGAATCAACAATAACACTTTTGAGTTTCATACTCATAATTTGAGAAACTCTCTTGGCTAAATATTTGATCATATTGACTGTATTTTCATCTAGAGAAGATCCTTGAGCAAATAAATACAATTCTTTTCCTCTTAATACTTCTTTTAGTAAGTAAATTCTATCAACAAATGTTTTTAAAATTCCTCCTACTGTATACCAATATATAGGTGCACCAATAAGAATAATATCTTTATTCCTTATTATCTTTAAAACATCACTTATTTGATCATCATCAGACAATTGCAAAATATCATGATCCACATCTTTTAATAATTCCTTTCCTATTCTAAAAGTTTTTCCATTTTCATTAGGACTATAATTCATAAATACTGTTCTTTTCATTTGTCATATCCCACCTTTCACTAAAACCTTACACCCGTGTGTTACACCCATGTCAATAAAAATTTTTTTATTTCTCTTAACAGTATAGACTTTTCCAGTTTTCATAATTTTTTAACCTTCTCATGCCATCCAAATTTAAATATTGATTTATCTGCTTTCTGAAGTGCACCACAGACCGAAAAACTAAAATTCTGCATTTTTCATATCACTTTGTTTTTTATACAATAAAAAATGGCGACTATATCGCCACTTTCATAATATAACATAAAAAATTTACAGCTAGATTGAACCAAGAAACAAAAGATAAAATTCCTATCGATCGCCAAGAAAATTAAACATAAGTAAATCTAGTTATTATGATTATTTAAAAAGAATTCTGTATAAAATTCAGTGTCATTGTGCTATCTGATACTTATCTTCTCACCAATCTTTACCTCCCTGTTTATATCAGAAACGTTGATTTCTTCATTATCAGTAAACAATATCATTGTTAAAGTAGACTTTCCTAATTCATGAACTTTTTGCAAATTAACATTAACAAGAACATCGCCTTGTTTAACTATATCCCCTTGCTTAACAGCAACATCGAATCCTTCCCCATTTAATGCAACAGTATCAATTCCAATGTGAATCAATACTTCACCATTTGCTCCTTGAATTCCAAAAGCATGACCACTTGGAAAAACTGTTTCTAACCGTCCTGAAATAGGTGCAATAATTTTCCCATCTACTATGTCAATAGCAAATCCATCGCCTAACATTTTTTTAGAAAATGTTTCATCTGGTACATTTTCTAATGCAATGATTTTACCATTAGCTGGAGAAATAAAATCTTTATCCAATAGTTCATTGACATCCTCTTCATCAATAGCTTCATGAGGTACACCAAATATATATGTGACAATAAAACAAAATCCAATTACAAATATTGACACTAATAGATATACAATAAATTGATAGCTTTCATAGATATACATCAAATAAGAAGGTATAACTGCTAATCCATATGAATTCGATTGAATATGGAAAATTGATAGTAATGCTGCTCCTAATCCTGAAGATGCGCACATAATAATTAACGGTTTTAAATTATAACGCAGCTGAATTCCAAATAAAACGGGCTCGCTTATACCAAATAACTGTGATAGCATTGCACCGATTGCAGTCTGTTTAATTTTATTGTTTTTAGATTTTTTCATAAAGGCTAAACAAGTTCCCACATTTGCAAAACCATACATTGCACAAAGAGTAATAAGAGCATTAAATCCAGTATTTGCAAGTAAAGATGTTTCAATCATCACATAAGTGTGATGTAAACCTGTAATAACGGCTAATGGATATGTGAATCCAATAATAAATCCACCAATACCTAAAGGTAAACCAATTAATAAACCAATAATATCTACCATTTTTAATTCAATTGTATGCATGATAGGTCCTACGCCTAATAAAATAACTAACATAGTTATCAGCATAACAAAGAATGGTGTAAAAATAAGATCTAAAACATTAGGCATATGTTTACGAAACCATTTTTCTAAATTAGCACCAATCAATCCTGTTACAATCGCTGTTAAAACACTTCCTTGACATCCTACAATAGGAATTACACCAAACGCCATAATAGCTTCCACTTCACTTGCTGGATCAGCAACTGAATATGCATTAGGAAGTATTGGAGATACTAACATCAACCCAATAACAAGTCCAATGACTGGTGTTCCTCCAAATACTTTAAAGGCAGACCATACAATAATGGCAGGCAAAAAGGCAAATGCTGTTTCTGTCAACACTGAAACAAGTGTTTGAATATATACTGGAATATTGCTAGAAGACATACCAAATAATCCCAGAACATTATCATTAAATAAACAACTTTTTAACCCTAAAAATAATCCTGTCGCAGCAATTACAGGAATAATAGGAACGAAAATATCTGCAAGTGTTCTCATTACTTTCTTAACTCCTGTTTCATTACTTTTAATTGCTTCATCTTGTTCTTTTTTTGATAGTGTTTTTAACCCCATTTTTTCAACTTCGCTATAAACTTTATTGACGATTCCTGTTCCTAAAATAATTTGATATTGTCCTGAAGTAAAGAAAACACCTTTAACTTCAGCAACTTTTTCCATTTTCTTATCATTAATTACTTCTCTATCTTTAACCATTACTCTTAATCTTGTTGCACAATGTGTAACAGATAAAATATTATCTTTACCAATAATTTCAATAATATCATTTGCTATTTTACAATATTTATCCATTTTTCTCCCTCACTTTCAATAACACAGCATGAAATGGTTTTAAACTCATTGTTTCATTTAATAAATCTATATCATCTAAATTTTGAAATACAACGTCATATTTTTCTTTTATTTTTATTGTTATAGGTTGATTAGAAAAACTATAATAACAATCAATAATTATTTTATCTAATCGTCTTCTATAAGCTATGATCTTATCATTATCTACTTCAATGGGTTCAATAGATCCATAAATCAAACAATCAGAATACTTACTTTTTTGTCTAAATTTTATCATCTTTTTATAAAACTCTAAGACACTTTCGGAATCATTGATTTGACTTTGAGCATTAATTTCTTGATAATTTTCTGTCAATTTCAACCATGGTTTTGAATCTGAAAAGCCAGCATTTTCTTTATCATTCCATGGAAATGGCGTTCTAGCATTATCACGACTTCTTAAGTTTACAAATTCCAATGCCTGTTCTTTTGAAAAACCTTCTTCTATTGAACGATAATATTGGTCTATACTAGATAAATCATTAAAATCTTCTATCTTATCTCTTTTAAAATTTGTCATTCCTAATTCCTGTCCTTGATAAATAAAAGGTGTCCCTCTTAAAAAGAAATACATTGTCCCTAACATTTTAACCGCATCAATATTTCTTTCATCTTGTAAAAGATATTTTGTTGTAGCTCTTGGCTGATCATGATTTTCAATAAAATTAGCTGCCCAGCCATACTTTTGTACATTCATTTGACTATCTAAAATTTTTTTTCTCAAATCTCTGATTGTCCAAGGAATTCTTTTAAACCACTCACTACCAGAAGCGATATCTAAATCAGCATGTTTAAAATCAAAAACCATTGAAAAGAACCCATCTTCGCCAATAAATTCATCAAGCTGGTCATAGTTAATACCTGCTGCTTCAGCAACTGTCATACAATCATATTTTTTAAACGTATTTTCTTTTAATTCATAAAGCATTTCTTCAATTCCCGGTTGATTTCTCACTGTTTTTGTACACTTTACAAGTCCATCAACACCATCGCTTTCTAAACTTTGAAAACTTAAATCTTTTTTTATAAATGTTATTGCATCCACACGAAAACCAGCAATCCCCATTTGCAACCACGTATTGATCATTTTATAAAGTTCATTTCTTAATATAGGATTTTCCCAATTAAGATCGGGTTGTTTTTTTCCAAAAGAATGAAAATAGTATTCGTTTCTATTTTCTACTTTTTCCCATACACTGCCACCAAACACAGAGCGCCAATTATTCGGTAGATCTTCCCCTTCTTTAAAAATATAATAATCATGGTACGGGCTCAGAGGATTTTTCAAAGCTTCTTTAAACCAGGGATGTTCATCACTTGTATGATTTAGAACCAGATCTAATATAATTTTGATTCCTCTCATTTTACTTTCTTTGATGAGCATTTTTAGATCTTCTATATTGCCAAATTCATCTGCAATATCTAAATAATCACTAATATCATATCCATTATCATCCATCGGTGATTTAAAAATTGGACATAACCACAATGACGTAATACCTAAATCTTTTAAATAATCCAACCGAGAAATAATCCCTTGTAAATCACCAATTCCATCATTATTACTATCTTGAAAACTTCTTGGATAAATTTGATAAACTATTTCTTTTTGCCACCATTTCTTTTCCATAAATGACTCCTTCTAAATAATATTTCTTCTTTTTAATTCTTTATAAATGCCATCATCAAAGATGTCTTCACATATTGATGTTGCAATTTCTTTAAGCTGCTGATGACTATTCTTCATTGCAACAGCAATATCTGATTCCTGAAACATTGTTATATCATTTTGACCATCACCAAAACATATTGTTTCTTTTTTTATAATTCCTAATTTTTTCTGTAATCGTTGAATTGCTTTTCCTTTATTAAAACCTTTTTGAATGATTTCATAATATTGAGTATGTACATCCATTTGCGCTAATTCCATTTTATCTTTTAATATATCACTTACTTCACAAAAAACTTCTTTATTTGACCATAAACAGATCTTATGTATATCTTGTGATTTATACTCTTTGATATTATTTTCATATATTATTTTTTCATGAATAAATTGTTTATTTATACAAGAATAAAGTCCTTTTAATTGATTCATCGTTTCAAAAATATCTTTAGCTTTTTTATTCATAAAAACTTCTCTTTGACTTTCTATCGAAAAAGCTACATCTCTTTTTCTTAATAAATGAACAACTTCATGCATTAACTCTTGATTAAAAGATTGATTATAAAATAACTCATCATGATATTGAACATAATTGCCTCCTCCAGCGATATATCCATCAACCCCCAATAATAGAACATCATCTTGAATCGTACCCATACTTCTTCCAGTGCAAATAACAACATTGCAATGATTCTTTTGACATAAACGTATGGCTTGTTTGGCAGATTCTGGAATTCCATGTTTTTCATCTCTAAGCGTACCATCTATATCAAGTACTAATAATTTGTACAATTTCATCTTCCTTTCTTGCTAGCAAAATCATCATATCATCCCAAAAAAAGGACATCAATATTTTGACATCCTTTAAAAAATATGTTCATTTTTAGTACAAATTTTCATTTTATGGGAATATGTTCACTTTCTAAATACATCTTATATTTAATATAAAGCAGCTCAATTAAAATAAAATATGGTGTTGTCACATCATATTCCAACTCTTTATCTACAGAAATAGATAAAGATTGAATATATAAATTTTCATCACATAACTGCGCTAAAGAATTGCTTATCATTTTTGTAATAGAAATCATATAAATGCCTTTCATTTTCATTTGCTTAGCAAAATCAATAATATTAGACATCTCTCCATTTAATGAAATGAAAAAAACAAGATCATTTGTTTCAATAAAATGATTGAGCGAAGGAATCATATCATAACCATAAACATCATATATAATTTTTCCTGTTGGTAAAAAAATCCTCTTCATTTCTTTGGCTACTCTTCCCTGACTATATCCTTCTCCAAAAATAATGATCCGATCAGCTTTCTTCATTCTTTCAAACATGATTGTGCAATCTTTCTTTTCAATATCGTCTATAACTTTATTATAACAATTAAGCAACTGATTTTTACTTATACTCTTATATTCAGTTTCTTCATCATTCAAACGAACAATAACCCTTAATTCACTATATCCTGGTAAATGTAATTTTTGAGCAAAGCGGGAGAGCGTGCTTGTAGATATATGATATTTATCAGCAAATTCATCTATAGAAAGTTTAATACAATCTTCTTTATGATTAAGAATACATTTACAAATATATTGATCATTTATTGTAAATAAATGGTAATATTTATTCAAAAGTTCTTCAATTTTCATATTTATCTCCTTTATATTCAAGATAATTAATATAGAGCATATCTAATAACGCATAAAATGCTCCTACAACCTCATAAGAAGTTGCTTGTAATGTATTCAGTTTTTGCGTTGCTACATACAAATTATATTCACAAAGTGTTGCAATGGTATTATTATCGAGTCTTGTTAAAGAAAGTTTTGATATATAATCGTTGACAAATTTTGCAATTTCAACTCCTTCTGCAGTTTCACCTGATAAAGAAATGATGATAAATAAATCTTTTTTTTGAAATGTTTTCCTCATCAATTCTACTTCACCTATATCAAATAAATCAATAACACATTTATCCACTGAAAGAAATATTCTTTTTATTTCCTGAGCTAAACTTTTTTGTTCATTACCCGTTCCATAAATATAGATCGTTGGTGCCTCATATATAATTTGACAAATATCATGAAATGGTATTTTTTGTAACTCATTGATCAACAACCGATAATTCTCACAAATATTATGAAAACTATTATCAGTTTCAACAAATTTTAGCTGATTATTTTTAAGTAAATACTTTAGATCAGAAAAAGAATTTAATCCAATTTTTCTACAGATTCTCAATAGAGTTGCTCTAGAAATATGGCACTCGTTTGCTATCTTTTGACATGAATAATGACGATATTCTTGTTGAAAAATTAAAATTTGTTTCATAACAATTTTATCATTTTCATTCAAATTATCATAATTTTGATTAACTAATGCTTCTAATTTCATTTTCTTTACTCCCTGAATGTTATTAAACTCTATTTTAATATATATCAAATATTTTTACTAGTAAATAATTATCAAAAATATAAAGCATATTTCATCATAATATTAATCATCCAGATATCAAAATTAAAATCTTTCTATCCCGCTAATCGAATCAATATTAGCTAAAAATTCAGATGTTTTCTTAATAAATTGATTTTCAGATAAAAAATACAGAAGTACTATTAAACGATTTCTATATACTAAAAATAACAGACATATTCATCGTTAATAAATTTCAAACAATCGATAAAACAACAAAAGATGAAGACAAATAATTATTATTTCTTCATCTTTTCAAAATTTCTAAAAATTAATAATCTCTATATAATGATTACATCTTAATTCATATCTTTTACCAATTTTTATAGTTGATATCTCATAATATGGATTTATTTCTACTTAAAACAACAGAAATGATTTTAATTAAATTACCAAATATTATCATTTTATTCTTTTAAAACTATCTTATAAAATGAGTATGCACACTTTTTTCTTTTTCAGGAAGTCCATATTTTTCTTTCCCTAGTTGAATACTTTTTATTAAAAACGCCATATTCTTCCCCAGCACCCGCATTGTTTGCAGTCCTTCTGCATCTTTTCTTACATCCTCAGCAGTATATCCATGAACACTATTCCAATATTGACTAGAAACAACCGGCATGGAAGAAATTGTAAAATATTTGTTTAATTCATCAAATGTCGCTGAACAACCGCCACGTCTTGCTGAAACTACAGCTGCGCCAACTTTCATTGTTTTATCACACTGACTACTATAAAACAAACGATCAATAAAAGAAACAAGGGTTCCATTAGCAGAGGCGAAATAAACAGGTGACCCTATCACGATACCGTCACATTCTATAAATTTTGCTGCTACATCATTAACACAATCATCAAAAATACATTTTCCTATTTTTTTGCATTGACGACATCCGATACAGCCACGAATATCTTTATGTCCTATCTGAATAATTTCTGTATCAATACTTTCAGCATTTAAAATTTTTTCAACTTCTTGAAGTGCTGTATATGTACACCCTCTTGCATTTGGACTTCCATTTATTAAAATAACTTTCATTATTCTTTGCTCCTTCTATCCTTTATTTTTTTAAGTATTATATATCCTATTCCTATACATAAAAAACTAATAAAAAGATACTCTTTAATAAAATCAAAAATATTCATTTCATAATCAAAAAACACAAAACTTTCTATTGAAAACATATACATATAGATTCTATTTTTTATAAAAAAGAACACCCCCATCAAACATATAATGACTGGTAAAAATTTATAAAAAACTAACTGTATATTATAAGATAGCTTTTTAAATTTCTTTTTTATTGGTATGAGAATCACATGCCAATGGAATCCTAAATGAATAGACATCATAACAAATCCCCAGTATGAAGCAACCATATGAATTCTTCTAGCCAATGAAATCAATCCAAATGAGGAAATAAAGCGAAAAACATAATTAGACATCAACATTCCACTTATCCCTAAACACATTATATCTATAAAAAGAAGAACATTTACTAAAGTCATTAATTTTCTCGACATTTGATAACGCCCTTTTAGGATACTTTGATGCCACTTCCAATTCAATATATGATGAACAATAAAACAAAGAAGAGTAATTGTTCCTAGCAATTCATGTAATTGTTGACCTGTCAAATGAAAAGCCATCAATAACAATACTAAAACAAACATCATAACATCCAAGCTTCTCATCAATATCTGTTTCATCTATATCACCACCTATAACTACTCTTTTAATGAGTAGTTTCTTTATTTATTTTATTTGAAGCTCATCTAACCATTCTTTAACTTCATCATCACAAGATACTACATCATTTCTTGAAATCGATAAGCCATTTGATACAACTGTTGCATTAGACTGTAAATCAGCAATTACACCAATCGTTCCTGAAAAGCTACTACCACCATGCGTAGTAAAAGGAATAATTGTTTTATCAGTAAAATCATATTGTTCTAAAAAAGTATATAATGGCATTGGTAAATCAGCATTCCAGTTAGGATAGCCAATGAAAACTGTATCGTACTCATCAAAATTATCAATTTCATTTTTTAATTCCGGTCTTGCATTTTTACTACGTTCTTCATAAGCAAATTCCAATAATGGATCATGTGTTTGGGGATAGCTTTGAACTGTTTCGATTCTATACAAATCACCACCGCTTTCCTGTTGAATAAGACTGGCAACATATTGAGTATTGCCAACAACACCATTTTCAGTTGCAACACGACTAGCTGAAGAAACAGTATCTTCCCCATCTGTTTCAGGTACTGAAAAATAAGTTATCAAAATTCTATTTGCTGAAATAGATTTATTATCAGAATCTTGACTTGCTTGTTTTGTTGTATCTACTGTATTTGATCTTTCATTATTTTGAAAGCATCCAACCAGTGATCCTGCTAATACTATTACTAATAATAACCTAGTGATCTTTTTCATTTTATTCCTCCTCGTATAATATATTTTGACCATATTCATAAGCTGTTTTTAAGCTTGGTGTCCATCAATATCTCCCAATTGCCAAGTATACACGTCAATTGATTTTTGCTCCTGATACACAATTCATTAAACCATACATGGCATGTTGATTTCTTATCATCAACAGCTGTCATAATAAAACTCTTTATCTTTTAGCTGTTGAGGATAAGAAGTTACTAAGATCCTGTTTTAATTAAACATTGATGAATAGAAAGATAAAACGAATACATCCACTTTATTCATTTCTTTTAAGAACATTGTCATCTCATTTTCCTAGATACAATGATTTACTTTTTTACAAATATAACAGGCTTTACAAAAATGGATATTTAAATCTTAAAGATAAATTTTTTCACTTCGTGTCCAGCTTCCTGACCACTTTTTTGAAATTGTTTGCACAATCCGTCTGAATTTCCATTTTTCTAGAACTTGCTGATTAAAATTAACATGTTTTTATTCATATCTGCCTCCTCTATTCTAACACTCTATCCAACCAGTTAGATATTTCATCATAATCACTGATTCTTAATCCCTCTTTCATATCTGCATGATCTTGAAGATCATCAAATACATCTAAACTTTCTTCTATACCATCACTGCTGCTTGTACAAAACGGAATAACAGTTTTACCAGTAAAATCAAACTGATGAACAAATGTATTGATCATTGCTGGGGCTTTTTGCCACCAGATAGGATAACCAATAAAAATAACATCATATTGATCAATACTATCAATAGACAAAGTGATTTCGGGCTGCTCACCATTGATGATTTCATTTTCAGCTATATCATAAAAATCATTTGGATATGCTTCTTTTCTGGTAATTTCTACCAATTGTCCATCAGTTTGTTTTTGTATTTCTTGAGCCGCTTTTTCGGTATTGCCGCTATACGAAAAATAAGCAATAAGAATATTTTGATCTGTAACTGTTACCGTTTGTTTTGGATTCTCTGAGGTTTGATCTTGTTCATTTTGGTTTGTTTGACTACATCCCGCTAGAGTCAGCGTGACAAACACAGCTAATAAAAACGATAATACTTTTTTCATCTTCAATTCCTCCTAAAAATTCATTTATTGATTCAACAAAAGTCATCTTGTATATTCCAATGATGATCTAAGATTATTTCAATAATGACCGAATTACACTACTAAGATAAACCCATTCGATAATTACCGATCATTTTTCAATATTAATAGTTATCTTCAACATATATATTTTCAACTAAATAATTTTCTATATAGCTCATTGCTTCTTTAAAATTATAATCATAAAACCCATGACCAGCTCCTTCAATCACTTTTAATTGAGCAGATAAATAAATATTCTCTGCTTTTTTTGAATAAGATAGCGGTACAATATTGTCAGCGTCGCCATGAATAATGAGAACATCATTGTTATAAGAAGATATTTCATCATAAACATCATAATTCAACAATTTTTCAAAATAACCTTTTCCTACACTCATCCATAGATGATAATAATTATCTGGAATATCATCGATACTCTTGAACAAAGCCTGCGCCTGATCCACTAACACAAAAGCTGGATACAGAAGCATCATTCCTCTAATAATTTCTGGATTTTTAGCTGCTGTTATGGCAGATACAACACCACCCTGACTAGAACCCAACAAAAAAATATTATCTTTATCCACAAAATCAAGTTCTTGAATCATTTTAATAACAGCTTCCAAATCTTTCTATTCTGTAAATATTGACATTTCCAATGTAGATCCATCACTCCTGCTCAATGGGCTACCACCACAAAAATCAAAACAATAAGCTCCATAGCCTAATTTTGCAAGTTCCTTAGCATACTGAACACCATCTTCATGATAACCGCCAAGACCATGACAATAAATAATTATTGGCACTTTCTTATCAATATATCGAGGCATATACAATTCACCATATATTTGTTGACTATCCCTACTTACATATAATTCCTGCATAACATATGATTGATCTGTAAGAATGGTCATTTTGTTATTCTTCTTTTCATCTACTAATTCATTATTTTGAACATTACATCCCAAAAATGAACATACTAATAAAACAAATAGAACTCTTAGATATTTCTTTCCCTTTGTTTTACCATCACTATAAGCATTCTTTAAGGATTTCAAAGATTTCATCTCTTTCAAATTTCTTTACACATCCAGCTGTTAAATTGCAGGTATCTGCAACATTTCTCAAAATATTCTCATCTGTGATCTTCATCTCAGTTAATGTAGTTGGTAGTCCCATATCTTTAATAAATGATGCCAACGCTTCAATACCTGCTAATGCTATATCTTCAGCTGTTTTATCAACTGAATCAACATGCCAAACTTCTTTAGCTAATCTTACAAATTGATTTAATCCTTCTTTATACATGTGGCGGTATAATACCGGATGAATAACCGCAAGTCCCTGTCCATGATTACAATCTGTATAAGCTCCTAACTGGTGTTCTATTTGATGTACCTGAAAATCAGTAACCTTACCAATTTTTAAAATACCATTTTCTGCCATAGCAGAAGCCCACATCAATTCACTTCTTGCGTCCATATCATAGGCATCAATTAATAGTTTCTTCATATTTTCAATAACAACTCTCATGATAGATTCATTGATTTGATCAGATAAATTAGGTATTCTAGGAGTTCCTAAATACGTCTCCATACAATGACTTAATGTATCGAATGCCCCTGAGATGACCTGTTTCATTGGTAATGATTTGGTATACCAAGGATCTAATATTGCAAAACCTGCTTGTGTTCTAACAATTGGTCCCTTCCACATTTTTTCTTCATGTGTAATGACTGCTCCAGCATTCATCTCGGCGCCAGTTCCACTCGCTGTAACAATTGCTCCCATTAAGATACCATCAGTTGGAAATTGTCCGTCTACATATTCCATATTCCAAATATCTTTTTCTAATTTTGCCTGTGCCGAAATAATTTTACAGCAATCAATCACAGAGCCTCCACCAACTGCTAAAATAAAATCAACTTTTTTATCTTTAGCAAGTTTAGCTCCTTCCTGTACTTTCTTATATGTAGGATTGGGCATGATACCTGAAAAATCTACAACTTCTTTTCCTGCATTTTCTAAGATTTCTTTTATTTCATCATAAATTCCATTCTTTTTTATTGATCCGCCACCATAAGCAAGCATAACTGTTTTTCCTACTTTTGATAACTCAGTTGGCAAATTTTCCTTAGCAGCATTTTTGCCAAAGTATGTCTTTGTTTTTAATTCATAATTAAATGTATTCATCGTTCTAGCCTCCAATATTTATCTTCTTTAACCATTCATCTATTTCTTTTTCATTTGCCTGTTCCATTCTTAAGCCTTCAAGCACATGAGAATGAGGGCATATTTTTTTTATTGATTGAACACTTTCATCAATTGATGAACTTGTACTTGTACAAAATGGAATGATCGTTTTTTCACTTAAATCATAGTTTTCCAAAAATGCATCAACTGCCATGGGTTCTTTGTACCACCAAATAGGATATCCTAAATAAATAACATCATAATCATCTAAATTTTCTGGCACATTTAATAAACTTGGTTTAATATTTAAATATTTCTCTAACCAGGCTCTTAGAGAGGTAGCAAGAAATGGGGTTCTATAACTTTTTGAAACTTGAATTGAGGATAAATCAGCACCTGTCTTTTCTTGAATCATCTTAGCCGCTATTTCTGTATTACCTTCGATGTGATTATTTTTTAAATTTAAACTTGCATGGGTGCTAACGTCAATCTCATCATCATACTCTAAAGCATTTGATCTTGAAAAATAGATAATGATCGATCTTGAATCCTTCTCACCTTTAACAATGTTTTGTGTTTCATGATTCAAAGAACTTCCTGTCATACAATAAATAACGATGCCAACAATTGCCAAAATAACAATACCTAATATAACTAATATCATTTTCCTTCCTCTTTTATACTTCATCATACTATCCCCATTATTTTAATTTTGAAGCTACTTCATCAATAACAGCCATCGCATTTAATGATCGAGGATAGCCAATATAAGGCATACATTGTTCAACAATCTGATACAGTTTTTCTTTATCATTTCCTACACCAAAGTTTCCCGCAGTATGTCCTCTTAACTGATTTTCACAACCACCCTGTGCTAAAATAAAACAAAAGGTTATCATTTCTCTTTCTTGGTCATTAAGCCCATTTCTCGTATAGTAATCTCCAAAACAATTAGAAGCTAACCAACGATTGATATTTTGTCTTGGTCCCGTATCTTTTTGTCTATCAGCCATTTGCAAACCAAATAATTCTACTTGTTTTGCGAGCCCTTTTTCAAATCTTGATTTTCTATTTGTTGTACTTTGAGCTGGTAATGGTAAAGAAATTCCATATTCTTTCATAATTTCGTTCGTCTTTAATAAATAATCAGATACTCTCCCAATACCTAAATAAGCGGCTGCTTGATAAACAGTTTCTTTAATAGCAACAGGATCAATATTTGAATCTAATGCTACATGAAGCATATGACAATATTCTTCCATTCCTTGACAGCCTAATAAGACCGATAAAATGCATAGCATTCTCTCTTTCTCTGATAAATTACCAACATTTAGGACTTCTTCTTGTAAAAAGTTTTTAATAATATCTACAAATTCTGGATCAGTAGCCATAAATTTACTATTAATCTTATTAAATAATTGTGTTTTTTGTTTTTCCATATTTACCTCCTTAATTTCCTTTCTTTACTACAATGCAATTGTATCAACCGGTTGTAAGAACCGGTCAAGAGCTATTTTAAATTTTTTTAAATTTCATTTACACAATAAAATAAATCAACACAACTATAAAAAACTTATATAGTTTGATTTATAAAAAATTATTGATCATAAAAATCAGCAACAAAATCTTTACAAAAGTTTTACATAGTTAAATCAGACACTAAAATTATCTTTAATGTAACAAAAGATGAAGATTAATTATAAATTCTTCATCTTTTAAATTAAAATATGCTATTTATGTAGATGTATATACTGTTGTTAACCACCCATCAATAAAATAAGTAATCTCCTCAGTTTCAGAAATTTCATCACCACTAAAACCTAAACCAGGTAAAATATCTGCTCCTTGTATATATGATTGAATCGTACTTTCAAATAAATCATGATCCATTCCTCCTACCCAATAAGGGGCTACATCTAATCCAGAGAAATCATATTGCTCCAAAAAATTTATCATTGATTCACTAGGTTGATTATCTATTACTTCATTTCCTAATAATATCAAATCATAATTTTCTATTTGATAGTTTTCAGTACAACTAATTTCACAAATATCACATACTATTTTTCTTGTATCATAGAATTAAAAGTCTCAAGAAAACCACAAGCGTCATCATGCAAAATCAAAATATTTCTTTCATTTTCAAATATGATATTAGATTCTGCTTGGGATATTTTTTGAGTATTCAAGACACAAGCTGACTCGTACTGTTCTTTATTTTCAAAAGAAGTCACATCATATTTTAATAATATAAATCCTTGAATAATAACTGTAGTAAAAACAACTAACCTAAATACCACATCTCTTTTTAGAAATTTCTTTTTCATCAACGTTTCCTCATACTAAATAACATCTAGAAAATTACTGACTAACTTCATTGATCCATTCGCTGATTTCTTCTCGATCATTTTGAACACTGCTGCCACTTGTTGTATATCCATCTAAAACCGTAGCATTTGGACACAAGTCCTCTATCTCACTTATTGCATCAGAAAATCCTGAACCACCTGATGTATTAAAAGGAATTATTATTTTACCTGAAAAATCATATTCTTCTAAAAATGTATAAAGAGGCATTGGCATCCCATACCACCAGTTAGGAAAACCTAAATAGATAACATCATAACTATCAAAATCTTTAACATGTGATGCTAAAGCTGGACGTGCGTTTTTATTTCTTTCACCTTGCTGTTGATCAACTAACTCATCATAATCAGCTGAATATTTTGTTTGTGTCTCAATAAGAAATTTATCTCCACCTGTCTGTTCAACAATAACATTGGCGATATATTCGGTACTTCCAACAAGTGTATCACCATCTACGATCACACTTGCTGATGAAGAAGTATCAACATCACTAGGAAAATCAGTATTACCTACTCTTGAAAAATAGGCAACAAGAATTTTTTGATCTTTTTCTGTTTGGTTACTTGTAATTTCTTCAGTTTGCTTTGTATCATCCTGTGATGATGAAGAATCTTCATTTTGGGTATTTTGACATCCGACCAACATCAATACCATAAGAATCATTAAAATCTTTTTCATTATTTATCCTCCTATTTTGTATTAAATGTTATATCTTCTTTTGAAGAGAGTTCATGAAATATTTTTAAATCTGATGTTACTTTTCCTACAACATAGACTTCCATCGTTAAATTAGGATTATCTGATTGATTATAGAAAATAGCAAGTGAGTTATTTGTGGGACAATAAGTAATGTCACCATTTTCAAAAGAAAGTTGTCCACTACCTTGTACTTCGATTGTTTCATCAATCGTGCCATAAAATTCTCTATTGCCATAATGAACCATTGAAACAGTAAGTGGTAACATCGTTTTTAATTGTTGTGCCATTTGACTATCATTTAATTGTCCATCTAATTGATAATCACCAATTTGTATACTTAATTGACTATTATCATTGATATTTAAACCAAGACCATCAAGCCATTGTTCTATTTGACTTTCAGATTCAAGGATTTCTTGAGAATCAATTGCAATTCCTTCTAACATATTTTTGCTTTTTGAATATTCCTGAATTTCGTCATAACTGTTTCCACTTCCATATCCATTGTGGCTGCAAAATGGAATCACTGTTTTTTCACTTAGATCATATTTTTCCATAAACGAGCGAATTACTTGCGGGATTCCTGTCGCCCATACAGGATAACCTATAAAGATAATATCGTATTCTTCAATTTGTATATCCTGTTCACTTATTTGAGGTAAGGTATCTTGATTTTGTTCACGATGATTTTGATCAATAACTTCTTGAAAATCATCAGAATATTTTTCATCTACCTCAATCAAGTATTTATCGCCACCAGTTTTTTCTTGAATCAAATTAGCAACATATTCTGTTGTCCCTAGACGTTGATTTTTATCAATGACAATGCTTGCTGAAGTTGAAGCATCTGTATTTTCATTATAATCAGCATTCCCATATAAACTAAAATAAGCTATAAGTATTTTTGTCTTATTTTCTGTCGCATCGATCTGATGATTATCTAACGTGTCTTCTTGAACTTGACAGGCTGTTATGGTAAATACAAAACAAACAGCTAAAATAATTTTTATAATCTTTTGTGTCATATTTTCTTCTTTTGCCATAATTTTTCTTTTTCATAAATCATATAATCTATATCATCTAGTTTCTTTTGATACGAATGTAATTGTTCAAGGATCGAAACTCGAACTTTTTTTAAAGTGTCTGTTTGCGTATCTTTATTGGTGTAATATTTCACCAGTCCTTGATCATCCAAACCCAATTCCATTAAATTAACCATTTCTATTATTTGACGAACATCATCGTCATCAAACTCCATCTGCCCATTAATAGTAGATACATTATCCAATAGTCCTAATTTTTTAAATTTAAATATATCCTCCTGTAAAATGTAATAACATCTTGTTAAATCTTGAATATTCATTACAAATAAGTAACCCCCTTTCTTTATCTAATTTTATTTTAAATGCTAATATTAATTATGTCTAATACTTAGAATAAATGTATTTAATGCTTTTTAAGCATAAAATTTTAACTCATTATTGAAATAAACAAAAAAGGAAGCATTGAGATCATTGCATTAATCAATAAAATCAATTCTTCCATATTCTTTCTAACTCTAAAACAAGAACATCTTTTTATCTTATATATTCTTCAAAACCATTTGAATAGCTGATTTGATTATTTTCATCAATAAAACAACCATAAACATCATCCATTGAATTTAATAGTTCTATCCCTTTTTCTTTTCCTAATGAAAAACATACAGTACTTAAAGTATCTGCTTGTAATGATGTTTTAGATATGATCGTTACTGATGATAATCCATTTTCATAGCTATAACCAGTTTGGGGATTTAAGATATGATGATATTTTTGACCATTCAATTCAAAATATCTTTGATATACGCCACTAGTAACAACAGATAAATCATCTATCGTTAAAGTTAAAATAGATTGATCTATTTCTTGCGGATCTGTCAATCCAACCATAAACTGCTCATTGTTTTTATTTCCCACACACAATACATTGCCTCCTAAATTAATAATGGCATTATTGACATTTTCTTTTAATAAATAATCCTTGATCTTATCAGCAATATATCCTTTTGCAATTGCTCCTAAATCAATCATAGTATTTTCATTGAGATATGTAATCTTATTTGGGGTCAATATAATATTTTGATAAGAAACATTTTGCAAGTTTTCTTGAATCATATCTTGTTGAGGGAGTTCAGGCAGCTCCTTTTTAAAATCCCATAATGCTGAAATAGACCCAATCGTTATATCAAATTGTCCTTTTGATAGTTCACTATATTTTAAACCCTCTTTGATTACCGCATATAAATCATCTGAAATCATCTGTTCTTGTAATTTATTAATGCTATGATTGATTTTATATAATTCACTCTTTTCATTTGTTGATGAAAAAACTAACTCTAGATCATTGCAAATATCAAAGCAGTGATTTAAAATATCAGTAGAGTTTGAATCGTATAAAGTGATTTCAACGATTGTATCTAAACAAAACCGTTTATCTGATAGGGGTGTAGACTGACTCTGACAGCCACAAAGAGTAAGAAGTAATAAAATAGTGATTAACTTTTTCATAGTATGCCTCCTATTTCTTATTATAACATGGAGTATAAAAATGAAAAATAAAACCTTTAAATATGATATTATTGTCATTTCTTTCATCTTTATTATAATTATGGGCTTTTTTTTATTAACCAGATCTGATAATGGTCATTTGGTTAAAATCACAGTTAACAAAGAAGATTGTGGTATTTATGACTTAAATGAAGATCAAACAATCAATATCAATGATGAAAATATTTTAATTATTAAAAATAATGAAATATATATGGATAAGGCAACGTGTCCTGATAAAACTTGTATACAACAGGGACATATTTCTAAATCAGGTGCCAGTATTATCTGTTTACCACATCAGTTAATCGTTGAAATCATTGATGGCAAGGATGGTGATCAAGATGTCAAAGTCTATTAATGTAAAAAGGATGTGTTATTTAGCCTTATTCTGTGCTATTGCAATTATTTTAAGTTATATCGAAACATTGATTCCTTTTCATCTTAGTATTCCGGGAACAAAAATTGGTCTTGCAAATATTACCACTATAATTATGTTATTCTGTTTTGGTTATAAAGAAGCTTTTTTTGTTATGCTGCTTAGGATATTTATTGTTGGTATAACTTTTACTAATCTTTATATGATGTTATATAGTTTAGCTGGTGGGATATTATCTTTAGCTATGATGTCATTATTTTATCACACAAAATTATTTTCAAATTATACCATTTCTATTATCGGGGGCATTTTTCATAATATAGGTCAATTATTAATAGCAATGTTTTTCTTTAACACATCAACATTTTTATATTATTTACCTTATTTATTATTGATTGGAACTATAACAGGTACAGTAATCGGTATAATCTCGCAAATTATTTATATAAAAACAGGAAATTATATTATAAAACAAAAATAACAATGTTTTCTCCTAAAAAGATTACATTGTTATTTTTTATTTAAACTATCTATTCTCTTTGATTTCTTTTGCTAAAAAATCAATAAATTTAGATACTGTAAAGCTAAATGATTGATATTTTTTCCAGACAATGAGCGATGTTGTTATGAGTTCTGGATAAAAAGGTCTAAAACATAATTCCTGATTAGCCGCATAATTAATTGAGCCTTCTACAACAACAGCATGTCCTATGTTATTTGAAACTAAAATAGACGCCGTCGTTGTTAATTCTGATATAGCTGCAAAATGAAGCTGATCATAGCTGCTGCCCATCCATTTTTTAAATTCATTTTGGGTTTCACTTCTTGAAGTATTAATAAGCGAAATGCCTTTTAGATCTTCAGGCATGATATATTCTTTTTGCGCCAAAAAGGAATTTTTCTTTGTGAGAATTCCATATCTTTCAACCTTATTCATTTTTAAAAAATTAAGTTTTTCTAAATTAACTGGTTCTAAAACAAAACCTATATCAACAAGTCCCTTATCGATATTTTCAATAATAAAATCGCTATTACCATTTCGCACATGAAAAGTCACTTCAGGATAAATATTCTTAAATTTTTGAATATATTGCCCCATTGTTTTTGTTGCTTCGGTAATTCCACAAGCTAAAACGATTTCACCTGAAACCTTATTATCTTGATGACTAATTTCTAATTCGGTTTTTTCAGATAGACTAACTATTTCTTCAGCACGTCTTTTTAAAAGCATCCCTGCTTCGGTTAATATGATTTTCCTCTTTCCCCTAACAAATAAAGCAGCACCTAATTCATCTTCTAACTGCATCAGCTGCCTGCTTAACGTTGGTTGTGTAATATGCAGAATTTCAGCAGCTTTGGTGATATTTCCTTCTCGAGCTACTGCTAAGAAATATTTTAAAACCCGTATTTCCATCAGGATCACCCCTCATTTCTATTATTCTATCATTCAAAAGAATGTTAAGCAACGGAAAAAAAGATTGGAAAATATATCTTATTTTCAATCTTTTTATACAGTTATCGATATGCTTTTTCAAATATTATTCTACAATTTTCATGATTCAATTCGATTGGATCAGCACAAAACAAACCACCCATCGTCTCTCTCGCATTTTTTGCAAGAGTGTCCATTTCATCATATACTATACCATAATCACTCATTTTAAGATGATCAACCTCACAAGTTTTCTGTAATTCAACTAATAAATCAACAAAGTCTTGTGGATCATCTGCATCTTTTTTCCCCAACGCTTTTGCTAGATCAATAAATCTTTGATCACAGGCATGCTGGTTTACAAAATATTGATAATATTCCTTACTGATTATGATCAATCCCGCCCCATGAGGTAAATTATGATGATAAGCACTCATGGCGTGCTCCATGGCATGTTCACTTGTACAACAGCTTAATTCCATAACGATACCTGACAATGTATTTGCAAAAGCCACATGACTTCTGGCTTCTAGATCATTTCCATTTTGATAAGCTCGTGGTAAATACTTGGCAATATTTTCTACTGCTTTCAGGGCATACATATCACTCATTTCATTGGCCATTTTAGAAATATAACACTCTACACTGTGAAATAATGCATCAAAACCCTGGTATGCTGTATATTGTGGTGGTACAGTTACCATCAATTCAGGATCAACGACTGCAATGACAGGAAATAGTGATTCATCCCCACCAAATCCTATTTTTTCATCAGTTTCTAAATTAGAGATAACACCCCATTGATCCACTTCAGAGCCTGTACCCGCTGTCGTCGTAATAGCAACGATTGGTAGTGCTGCATTAGTAAGGGGGTTCCCTTTTCCAGTTCCACCATTGATATAATCCCATAATGTTCCATCATTTGTCATCATCGCAGAAATAGCCTTAGAAGCATCTAAAACACTTCCACCACCTAAAGCAACAACAAAATCACATTTATTATCTTTTCCCATTGAAGCTCCGTTCATAACTGTTGTATGAAGGGGATTGGCTTCAATTTGATCAAAAATAATATAATCAACATGTGCCAATTTTAACTGTTCTAAAGTTCTTTCTAAATATCCATTGTCTCTTGTTGATTTTCCGTTAGAGATAACAACCAACGCTTTTTTACCAGGCATTTGTTGTTGATGTAATTCATTTAATTTTCCTGCCCCAAATAAAATACGGGTAGGAATATGCATTTGAAAACTCATTAAAATCACTCCTCATATAAATTTAAATCATTTAACCATTTTGTTAATTGTCCTTGTGAAAACCCATTAAGGACCGTTGTTTGATACCAATTAACATCATTCGAACAACTAACTTGCAAATATTTATCTGTTTCACCTGCACCACTTCCGCCAGAAGTTGCAAAAGGAACAATTGTTTTATCTTTAAAATCATAACTTTCTAAAAAAGTATTAATAATTGTTGGTGCAAGATACCACCAAATTGGAAAGCCTATAAAGATCACATCATATTGTTCCATATTTTCAATATCTTTGATGATTGCAGGTCTTGATGTTTTGTTTTTCATTTCAAGACTACTTCGTGAGTTAGGGTCATTCCAATTCAAATCAGCAGAACTATACGGAACCTCTGGCTTGATTTCATAAAGATCTCCTAATAATATCTCTGCAATTGATTGCCCAACTTTTTTTGTTACACCACTACATGAAAAATAAGCAACTAAAGTTTTCATTCTTTCCTCCATTTCTGTCTACATCACATAGACACAACACTTTATTCAAATTTTATTTCATAGTATTTCTATAAAAAGGATATATACTACAAAGTACTTAAAAAGAAATAGAAATAATATAAGCTTTTCACTTAAAATCATTTTATCAGTTCTTAATAATAATTCATCATCCAATAAATCTTTCAATTGATTAGTACCAATACTATTGAAACTGATAAAAAGTAAATATTACTCGAATCGACTATTACAATTAAAACTAGATAATTTTTTAATTGACTCAAAAATAGCACTTACTTTTCTTCTCTTTTGACATCTATATTATATTATGATAAACGATCAATATCTAATACCTATATTAAATTATTATAATGCTTTTAAAGCATATAAATTATATTTTATTACCTAGTTTTTATTTACAATAATAAAAGGCGAATCATCGCCTTTTAATTATATTTTATAACAATAATTATTTTGTAATTTGGAATGTTCTTGTTATTGGTGCAGCTAGATAATTACCACCTAAAGTTACAACAGTAACAACATATCTTCCTGGTTCAGTTGGAGGTGTAGTCGTACTTGAATAAAGACGGAATTTACTTGTCACACCAGTATATAAATAATGAATGTTACTTTGATCTTTTAACGCTTCTCCATTATAAGTAAGTGTTGCATTAAAATCAAAGTTTGCTGCCTGATCGACTGTCATCTTACCATTTTCAATTGTTTCATTCCACATCAATTTGATACCAGAAGCACGCATTTTAACAAGCAGCATTCCAACTCCAACACCAGTTTCATAGTTTTTATTGTCAGTTACTACCGTTGTTAAATATAAACCTGCTTTATTTGGGGTTCCAAAGGCTACATTAACTGAATCAACAAGTGAAGGTAATTTATTGATTACTTCTAAAACCTGTCCAAATACCCCTGTATCAATATTCAATTTATCCAATAAATCTAATAATTCTTGGGTACTTAATAATTGGCGTAATTCGCCTACTGTAATTCCATCATTCATAATTTCAGTAAATGTCTTACCATAAATTTTTTCAACGATTGGATCTAAGATCTTTAATACTGTTGTATCTGTATAACGAGCTGGTAAATTTAAATAGATAGCAGTCGTTACATTACTTGTTATACCAGCATAAATTTGATATTGATCAAATTTATCAACTGGATTTGTTGTTATAAAGTCTTCAGGAAGTACTTCATCAGCATAAATATTCGTTGAATGAACAGTAACTTTAACTGTAGCTTTATTAACTGAAACTGTAGTTTCCACAGTTTCAGATGGACGATAATCGCCATTTCCATTATATGAAATTCTAATCTTTTGTTCACCAGCACCCATTTGTGGATAAGTTAAAAGATTTACTTTTCCCCCTTCGATTGGTGCCCATTGTTTCACTCCACCATTAACATTATCTGTTAAAACATTTTCACCATAATATTCAATTGTAAAATCATCTATATCTAAAGTATCTGATTCTGGTAAGATTGATTGCTGCCAATCGATCACATTATTTAAAATATCTTGTTTCATTACCTGGCTATCTACATTATATGTAAAAGAACCACCATCTTTACATACTATTTTACTAGCAAGTCTATTATCTGTTACGGTTACTTCTACAACAACAGATCCAGCTTTATAATCTAAATTGCCATTCCATGATAATCGTATTTGCCATGTTCCAGCACCAAATTTCTTTAAATTTAACACATCTTTATTATCTAAAGGCTGATAATTATCACCTAATCCTGTAGCACTTGCATTATATTCAACTTTAATATCACTTTCATTTAATTCAGGATCAGTTGAAGCAATAACAGTATTAATGATAGCTTTTTCTATTCCTGAATAATCATAACTTTGATCATCATTAAATACCATATCAATTTCATATGGACCCTCTTTTAAATTCCACTGCATTTCATTACGATCAATAAAGTTTACACTAACTTCTGCACTAACAGAACCATATTCATCATTTCCCGCAAATGAAACTTTAATAAGCTGTTCTCCCTCAGTAATTCCTGGATAGCTTATAAGATTTACCTTACCTCCCGCAAGATCAACCCATGCTTTACCTAAACTTCCTATAGCTCCTGTTGTAGCAGTTGCGTAATAACTAATTGTTACATCATCTAAAGTTAAAGCTGGAGTTGTTGAATCAACGATGGTATTAAAAACAGCTTCTTTTAATGCTTCATAATCAAGAGTTAAATCTTCGTTATATGCAAGTTTAACGGAACAATCATTTTTCAAGATAATTTGTGAATCCAAATTCATCTTTTTAGTTAATATCACTTCATCTTCTGTTCCAGCTAAACGGATTCGATAATCACCATCACTATTATTTGCCAATGATGGATGTGTATATGTTGTTGTTACAAAAGCTACTTTCTTTTGAGAAGTAAATCCTTCGATCGATCCCCATGCATCATTTGTTAATAATCCATTTTTCCCAGTACAATAATATTCCCACTGTAAGCTTTGAACATCGATTTCTTCAAAATTACTAACTAATGCCTTTGCTAAAATTTCTTTAATAGTTGATAAATCATCATCTTCATGAATAATAGCTGTTCCGTTTTTCAATTGTGGTGTAACATTTTCTTGTTCGTTAATAATGGTTTGGTTTTCCAATGCAAATGTTGCATTCGTCATTCCAGAATATTGAATAACAAGAACAGCAATAAGTAAGCATAATAATACTTTCTTCATATTTTTCTCCTTCCTCTTTTTATTAAAATCATCTATCTACATTATATACTTCAATTTAAAAAAATATATATTTTTTAAACATTGACAATAAATAAGCTTGATTTTATCATCAAAATCAAGCCTTTTATTCATTTATTTAATTTCTTATAATTTTAATAGCATTCCTATAAACATCATATCTTAAACCATGATAGATCAAGATATAAAAATCTTCATTTAAATCCATAAGTGTATCTTGGGGTTCTTTGATTTCTAATCGTTCACCAATATCATATATCTTATTACCAATTTTAACAGCTTTTAAAAATTCTATCTCCATAATAAGCTCTCTCCTTTTACGTGAAAATATTAAATTCATAAAGCATTATATCACAAAAATGCTAAGATACCATTTATTTTTCATTATCTCTTTCTTTGATTAAAACAATTATCTCTTGTAATAACTTTATATATTTACTATTTTTTACATTTATTATTAAAAAATAAAACAATATATTAATATTCTCATTTTTAATGAT
>JABLTO010005130.1_pt1 | contig 37360 bp, 32 predicted proteins | sample 7160091 | NCBI WGS metagenome assembly JABLTO01 (sample SAMN14651225, study PRJNA627086) | human gut metagenome | isolation source: feces | host: Homo sapiens
CCGCAAAGGTGTGCAATATCCGATGAGCCGAAAGAGGTCGGGCATCCGACAAAATAGGTGGCACCGCGGGCGCACAGCTCCCGTCCTATAATAAGGGACGAAGCTGTGTATTTTTATTTTCCGAAAGGCGGTACATTTTATGTGTGCTATTATGGGTTATCTCGGCAAGGAGCTGAAGCTCGAAAAATTCAGGGAATACTTTGAAAAAACGGTGTCGCGCGGTCCGGATATGTCGCGTATCAGGGAGCTTGACGGAGCGATCCTCGGCTTTCACCGGCTTGCGATAATGGGGCTTACCGACGAAGGTATGCAGCCGTTTGAGCTTCACGGAAGCTATGCCGTATGCAACGGCGAAATATACGGCTTCCGCCCGATAAAGGCGGAGCTGTCGAAGGAATACGATTTCGCATCCGACTCCGACTGCGAGATCATTCTGCCGATGTATGAAAAGTACGATGTCGGAATGTTCGAAAAGCTTGATGCGGAATTCGCGTGCATCATCTACGACGGGGCGAAGAAATCGTTCGTCGCGGCGCGCGATCCGATCGGAATCCGCCCGCTTTTCTACGGATACACCGACGACGGCGGCATCGTGTTCGCATCCGAGGCGAAAAACCTCGTCGGACTGTGCAAGCGTGTTATCCCGTTCCCGCCCGGACATTACTATGCGGACGGCAAATTCGTCCGCTACCGCGATGTGACCGAGGTTTCGGAGTATGTCTCCGGCGATCTTGACACGATCTGCAAAAGCATACACGACAAGCTTGTCGCGGGAGTCGAGAAAAGACTCGACGCGGACGCGCCGCTCGGATTTCTTCTCTCCGGCGGACTTGACTCCTCTCTCGTATGCGCGATCTCTCAGAAGCTTCTCAAAAAGCCGATCCGCACCTTTGCGATCGGCATGAGCGAGGATGCGATCGACCTGAAATACGCGCGCGAGGCAGCCGATTTCATCGGCAGCGATCACAGTGAGATAATCATCACGAAGGACGATGTAATCTCGTCGCTCGAGGAGGTCATCGCCGCGCTCGGCACCTACGACATAACGACCATACGCGCGTCTATGGGAATGTACCTTATCTGCCGCGAAATACACCGCACCACCGATGTGCGCGTACTCATGACGGGCGAGATATCCGACGAGCTGTTCGGCTACAAGTACACCGACTTTGCGCCGTCCGCCGAGGAATTTCGGCGCGAGGCGGTAAAGCGCGTCAGAGAGCTTTACATGTACGACGTGCTCCGCGCCGATCGATGCATTTCGGTAAACTCGATGGAAGCGCGCGTACCGTTCGGCGATCTCGACTTCGCGTCATATGTTATGAGCATTGACCCCGAGCTGAAAATGAACCGCTACGGCAAGGGCAAATATCTCCTGCGCCGCGCCTTCGTCGGGGATTATCTGCCGGAGGATCTTCTCATGCGCGAGAAAGCGGCATTCTCCGATGCCGTCGGTCACTCTATGGTTGATTATCTGAAGGAATACGCAAACTCGCTTTATTCGGATGAGGATTTCGCGCGTCTTTCGGAAAAGTATGACTTTGCGCGCCCGTTCACCAAGGAATCGCTGCTTTACCGCGAGATTTTCGAGAAGTATTATCCCGGACAGGCGGAAACGGTCGCGGATTTCTGGATGCCGAACAAATCGTGGGAGGGCTGCGACGTGGACGATCCGTCCGCACGCGTTCTTTCAAACTACGGCGACAGCGGAAAATAATCCGAAAACGCAAAAAGGAGGATCGCGAGATCCCCCTTTTATTTTGATGCTTACTCCGTCTGTCGGCGTGATGCGGCTATCGTCGGAAACGTTTTCAGTCACCGCGGTGAGCGCCCGGCAAAGGCGGGCTTGGCTCATTTCTTCTTTGCTCCGCGGGATGCGTTCTTTGCGCCCCGTGCGGCATTTGTGTTTTTTCCGCCGGGATTTCGTCCGCCGCCCTTTCCGTTTGCACTACGGGCACTGCGGTCGTCTCTTCTGTCCGATCCGGCGTGCTTTGAAGTATGCGGTTTACCGGAATTTCCGCTGCCGTGCGTTTTTTTCGCAGTCGGCACGACCTTGCCATTCCCGTCTCCGTGCGGATGCGCGGGACGTATCAGGCATTCGGGAGAATTACCGATCAGGTCAAGTCTGCCTGCGGCGGCGAGCGCTTCGCGCACGCGGGCGCGGTTCTCCGGGCGTCTGTATTGAAGAAGCGCGCGCTGAAGCACCTTTTCCCTCGCGTCCGGGATATGCACCTTCTTACCCGTAAACGGATCAATCCCGGTATAATACATTACCGTGGACGCACTGCCCGGCGTGGGATAGAAATCCTGAACCTGCTCGGGATTCAGCCCGATCTCCTTCGTATAGAGCGCAAGAGATATCGCGTCCTCAAGCGTACTGCCGGGATGCCCCGACATCAGATAAGGCACGATATACTGTTCCTTGCCGCAGTCCGCCGAAAACGCAAGAAACTTCTTTCTGAATTTCTCGTACACCTCGATCTTCGGCTTGCCCATGTATGAAAGCACGTTCGGGGAGCAATGCTCCGGTGCGACCTTGAGCTGTCCGCTGACGTGATTCTCGACAAGATATCTGAAAAACGTATCGTCCTTATCCGCCATCATATAGTCATACCGTATTCCGGAGCGGACAAAGACCTTCTTCACACCGGGAAGCGCGCTGACCTTCTTCAGAAGGTTCATATACTCGATATGATCGGCAATAAGGTTGGGGCACGGCTTCGGCACGAGGCACCGCCTCTTCTGACAGACACCGTTCTCTTTCTGATGCTCGCAGGCGGGATTGCGGAAGTTCGCGGTCGGACCGCCGATATCGTGGATGTATCCCTTGAAGTCCGGCAGTGTCGTGAGAAGGCGCGCCTCCTCAAGCACACTTTCCTCGCTGCGTGATCTCACAGAGCGTCCCTGATGGTACGCGATCGCGCAGAAATTGCAGCCGCCGAAGCACCCGCGGTTGTGGGTTATGGAGAAACGGACCTCCTGTATCGCGGGAACTCCGCCGTCCTTTTCGTACATCGGGTGATAGGTTCTCTGATACGGAAGAGCGTACACCCGGTCAAGCTCCTCGCGCTCGAGCGGGAACGCGGGTGGATTGACCGCAAGCATACGGTCGTCGTAATACTCAACAAGAGCGCGCCCGTTTACCGCGTCGTTATTCGCATACTGCTCGGCAAATGCCGCCGCATACGCTGCCTTTGACGTTTTGAGCTCGTCGTAATCGTATCCCTCCGGCTCCTCGCGCGTACCGCGCACGGGATCGAAGTTCAGCTTTTCTCCGCGGCGGCAGAGGTACGCCGTTCCGCGGACATCGCGTATCTTTTTCACAGGGACGCCGCGCGCAAGAAGCTCGGCAATACGCCTTATGCTGTTCTCGCCCATTCCGTACGAAAGGATATCCGCGCGCGAATCCACAAGAATGCTCCGTCTCACTTTATCCGACCAATAATCGTAATGTGCAAAGCGGCGCAGAGACGCTTCAAGTCCGCCGATTATCACGGGAATATCTCCGTACGCCTCTCGAATGCGGTTGGTATAGACTATGACCGCACGGTCGGGACGGAGTCCCGCGCGCCTGCCGGGTGAATACCAATCGTCCGAGCGCTTCTTCTTTGCGGCGGTATAGTGCGCGACCATCGAATCCACGTTTCCCGAGGAAACGAGAAATCCGAGGCGCGGCTTCCCGTAGCGCATGAAATCCTCGGTCGAACGAAAGTTCGGCTGAGCGAGAACGGCGACGGAAAATCCCGCCGCATCGAGGATCCGCGTGATTATCGCGGCACCGAAGGACGGGTGATCCACATATGCGTCTCCGGAAACGTAGACAAAATCGGGAACGCCGATACCGGAGCGGTCGAATTCCTCTTTTGTTGCAGGCAGAAAACCGTAAGTCATCAGTTATCGGATCCTTGTTTTGATTTTGTCACGATGCGGCCGTTCTCGTCACGCTTGCGGAACACAAGAAGCTTGCCGAAGGCATAGTTTATTATGACGACAAGCACGGCGACGGGCCATTTTGCGATGTATTCGCTGACCAGAAGCTTTTCAACGAGGACGAACAGGAGAACTTCCTCGATAATAAACGAGAGAAGGCGCGTGGTAAAGAAGGAGAAAAACTGCCTTGCCACCGCTTTTGCTCCGGAAACACGGTTTCCGAACACAAAATGTCTGTTCATCACATACGAGAATATCACGGCGCCGACAAAGGCGATCGCATTTGCTATAAGATAGCCGATCTTATATGCGGAGCCGAAAAACTCAAGCGATATGTCAGTCGAGAAAAACGGGATCAGCATGAGAATATAGTACAGCACCATATTGACGACGGTCGTTGCTCCGCCGAATATCACATAATTTATAAGCTCCTTGTATCTGAAGTACAGATTTTTGATTTTCGTAATCATACGTACCGTCCTTTATATAACGCACATGATGTGCGATACTTCCGATGAATCAGCGCCGCTCTTTCGGCGGCAGAGCACGGCTTTACGCATCAGCCGCTTCGTCTTTGCATATTTCGTAAAGCTCTTCCTTCGAGAGAAGGATGTTCAGTGCGCCGAGAAACGCATTCGGCGTCATTTTGGCGGGAAGCGAAAACCTGCGGCAGAGTGCGTCTCTCCGAGCCGCCGAGCCCGCCCCCGTAAGTCCTAGCTCAAAGAGATCGGCTTTTGTTATGCTTTCGCGCACGGTGTGCGCCGCCGAACCGGAGAATCCCATTCTGTCGGAAAAAGAGGAAAACAGTCCGCGAAGCACTTCGTCGGTCATTCCCTCGACGCCGAGCGTACCCTCCTTCGATGAGGTGCTCTTGCGGCGTTCCTTTCCCTCAATCTGAGGAATATACAGATTATATATCTTTTCCTTGGGCAGTGCGGATTTTATATACGACCGGATCACTCCGCCCGCGCCGTCGCTGTCCGTCAGTATGACTATCCCGCCCTTTTCGGCAAGAGTTCTGATCAGGGCAAGCTTTTCTTTCTTATTGAAGATCCCGAAGCCTCCCGTTGTTATGACATTCGCGTCTATGACGGAGGAAAGCTTTATCTTGTCGTACTTGCCCTCGACGACCACGGGGATCGGGATATGTATTCTCTCCGTCCGTTCAGCCACGCTGCTGCTCCTTTCGTATAATGACTCCGGCTTATCCGCAGATCAGCCGTTCAAGCGCAATATATCCGAGCGTCGAGCTTTTCATTGCAAGATCGGCTTCGAGGCATCGGTTTATCGACCGTTCAAGCTTCGCGGTGTCGTTTCCCGCCGCGCGCATATACAGTCCCGTTTTGTATTCGTGCATTTTCAGCTTTTTCGATATCTCCTGCTTCGTCATTCCCGCCGAAGCATACGTTGCGACCGAAAGCATATCGCTCATGACCTTACTCACCGAATAAAGGAGCGCGATAGGCTCTTCGCGTCTGTTCTTTGCCTTGGAAAGCGCGTCAAGCGCCGCCGCGCGATCTCCGGAGAGGATAGCGTTCGACAGTGCGAAAGCCTCTTCGGAAAGGTCGGGGCACGCCACAAAATCAACGGTTTCCGGCGTTATCTCGCATTCGCCGTGCGATTTCGAATAAGCGATCAGCTTTTCGCATTCGCCGCTGAGCACGAACATATCGCTGCCCGAGCGCGAAATCAGCGCGTCCGCCGTATTGTATCCGAACGGCACGCCCGCTGCGGTGAAGTGGCGTTCGACCCAGCGGCGGAGCTGTGCTCCGCCCTTTCTGTCAAACTGCACCGTTTCAAGCACTGCGCTGAGCTTTTTATAAAGCGTATTCGGCTTATTCCTCGCCACGTTTCCGAAATCCGCCGATGCGTCCGCCGTAACGAGAAGCACCGTTTGAGGATAATCCTTTGCGCGTCCGAAGACCGCGATATATTCGGAAAGCTGTGCGTCCTTCCACGACGAAACGGGCGCTGCGCGAAGGTGTACGAAATTTCTCTCGGACATCATCGGAAACGCAGCCACCGCCGCCTCAAGCTCTCCCGGAGACGTGCTGTCCCCGTCGAGCACGGTGCGCGAAAACGTATCCTCGCCGCACACGGCGGCGGCAAGCATTTCCGCATATCGTGATTTGATGAGCTCCTCCTCGCCGAAGAAAAGATAAGGTCCGGAAAGCTTATCGGGATTCGAAAGAATACGCTTGAATTCTGAATCGGTCATTTTATCGTAAACCTTTCGGCAAGGCTTTCCTCCTTATCTTATTTCGGTGGATGTTCTCCGGCGGGCGGACGCGGGCTTTGCCCGTCGGCGCGGCGCCGTACCAAACATTCGTTTTTCACGCTCCCGCAAGAGGAGCAATCTCGATATTCATTTTTGTTCTTATCGCCGCGCCGCCCTTTAACTCGACTGCATAGTCGAGATAAAGGCGTCCGCCCGCCTCGCCGACCGTATTCTCCACGGTTCTCGAAAACACGGCGGCTTCGAATCTGAGAATGGGTGTAATGTACTCGCAGCGATGGAATCTGCCCTGCTCAAAGATCATGACGGAGCCGACTGTCCCGCTTCGTTCGATCACAACGGTTCCGGGAGAGGAAAGCTCAAACGATATCTTCGTCTTCACGGCGGGCGAATCGGGATCGACCGATGCATCGTCGTACACGATCTCCATACGTCCTCCGCAGATCTCAGCCGATGCGATGCAGCTCATTTCGGTCGTGCTTTTCTCCACATCGGGGACATCGTCGGGCGGAAAGCTAATTCCGCCCCCGTCCTCTTCCTCCAGGAAAAGCCCTCCTCCGCGTCCGCCGACTGAAGGAGAAAAGAGCTCCGTCTGCTCGGACACAAGTCTGAGCCTCATTTCCCCTAAACAAGCGCGTTCCCCCGAAAATTCGGAGGAAGCGCCGTTTTTGTTATTTATTTCGGACATTTCCGACTCAGACAAGCGCCGTAACGTAGGGGCATCCGGACTCGATCTCGTAGCCGAAATCGTTCGGTGCCGCCCAACGTACACCGTTTGTGATTATGCGCTGTACGTTTGCATCGTAGAACGACGGGCAGGTCTCATGACCGGGCTGGAAGTAGAACACACGTCCCGCGCCGCGGAGGAAGGTGCATCCGGTGCGGAAAACATATCCGTGCTCATACCATCCCTCGAAGATATGTGCGTCGGGCTGCGGAATCTGGAAGGGCTCAGCGTAAAGCTCCTCTTCGGGAAGCTCGAAATGTGCCGGGATACCTGCCGCAATCGGATGAGACGGCATGATGTTCCAGATGATCTCCTTCTGATTGTCACCCCAGAGAAGGTTGCCCGTGGTGCCGACGATTGCGCGGAAGGGCTTGGAATGATGCGCGCTGTGGAGTGCGATAAATCCCATGCCGCCGACATAAACTCTCTGGCGGATGCGCTCAACGAGATCGTCCTTGACTTCGCCGTGGTTCATGTGACCCCACCAAAGAAGGACATCGGTATTATTGAGCACCTCATCCGGCAGTCCCTGATCGGGATCGTCAAGCGCCGCAAGGGTGATCTTCATATCGTCGTTCTTCGAGAGAAACTCGCCGATCGCCGCATGAAGTCCGTTCGGATAAAGCTTCGCGACATTCTCGTCGCTCTTCTCGTGTCTATACTCGTTCCAGATAGTTACGTTGATTGTTTTTGCCATATTCTGATACCTCCGAAGTATGGATTTACATATGTAGCAACATAATTATATACCACTTTTTCCGATTAGTCAATCAAAACCTTTTTCGACGCGGAAATTTATTTGTCGGGCGGTCACTCCCCCGTAACAAGCGCACGGGATGTCCGAAATCAAAAGTGCCGCCGCCCCGACGGGAATCGGCGCGGCGGCGTGAAAGAGGAAATCGCAAAGCGAAGGAGGCGGAAGGAGTAAAACCTCCCCGGGCTCGGGCGATTTACGGATCTTTCACCGAAGCCGTATGCATTTTGCGTTCAAGAAGCGCGCTGTGCATCGGCAAAGCCTTTATCGAAGATTAGCCTTCATTCCGCAGGTGCGTTTTTCACGAAGGGCGCGGAGCGACAAATGATCTGAATGTGCCTTCGGTACAGTCGCGCGGCACACCGAATCTCGGAATGAGCATCATATTATCGGGCTTCACATTGTACGGAGATTTCGTCGTATACGCGAAACGCACATACTTCGATGCTACGGCGACCGCCTCGTCGCTGTAGCTGCCCGCGGGATATGCGAGCGCGTCCACCTGATGTCCCGTAAGCTCCGATATATACGCGACGGATTCGGACATTTCCTTTTCGAGGCGCGTTATATCCATATTCCCCATCGCGTTATGCGAAACGGTATGGGTCTCAAATCTCACAAGCCCCGACTGCGCCATCTCGCGTATCTGATCCTCGTTGAGGTACTGAGGCGTACCGATCAGCGATGTCACAAGGAATACCGTGGCACGCCCGCCCTTTTCCTTCAGTATCGGGAACATATCCGTATAGTTATCGACGTATCCGTCGTCGAATGTGAGAACGACCGACGGCTTATCGCAGTTTTGAGTATACTCATCCGCGAAAAGATAGGTGTATCCGTAGGAATTCAGGATATCCATCTGCGCGGCAAAATCCTTCGGACGGACGAACAGATTCACATACGGACTGTACGGCTCGTCCATGATAAGATGGTACATAAGCACCACGGGGGTATATGTCGGAGTCAGGTCGGGATCGGGATCGGGATCGGGCTCCGGCACAGGTGCGGGTTCCGGGTCCGGTTCGGGCTCGGGCTCCACAGTATCCGTAACGGGATCGACATCCGTCTCTCCGGTGCTTTCCGTCGTCTGCGCTGTCTGCGGCGTGCTCCCGGATGTTCCGTCTGTATCCGACGGAAGCGCCGTGACGACGCTTTCCGTATGATTTGATAAATCCTCCGTTCCCGATGCTCCGTCGAGCTTCCGCAGTGTACAGGACGAGAGCAATGCGGCAAGCGAAAGTGCGGCTGCCGCCGCCTTGACAAGTTTTTTCATTTCTCCTCCTTTTGCCGAGGTCTGCGGCGGCACCGCGCAATTCCGATTTACCGTATCTCGTGTGCGGCGCCGCCTTTTAAATACGTTTTAATAATATAATACCATGTAGTTTTATGATATATTTAACGCAGTTGTTAATATTCTGTGTCAGCTTTAAACGGTTTATTCGACTTCAAACAAAACCTTGTGAGAGAATGTCTTCATGCCGTCCGAAACGAATACCGCCTCTTCAAGGACATATTCACCGATCTCGGATGCGACAAGGGGAAGTGTAAAGACGCGGGGCGCATCTTTTCCGATATAGAGAGTGAGTTTTCCGTTGATGCTTGCATCCGCGAACACATTACCGTCCTCCACAGAAATGTATGAGTAGACCGTCTTAAGCGAATTCGGCAAGGCTATTCTGAGCTCTCCGCTCTTTATTTCGGATGCGGAAAGATCGACCGTAAGCACTGCGTCTCCGTATTGGCTGATGCGATCGGGCAGCGAAAGCGAAATCCCGTAATCCTTTTCATTCTCCCGATCTCCGTCGGGCTTTCTCTCGCAGCAGTATGCGACGCTTATTCCCTCCGTGGCATCGCTGAGCTTCACCTCGGCATCTCCTCCGGTGGGGACGGGCAGCATGACCGTTTCGAATCCCGACACCTCGATCTTCTTTTTGAAATCTCCGGATTCAACGGTAACGCTGTATACATCATCATCCGAGGAAACGAGCGCTTTCAGGCAGGCGATCGCCGCGAACGGGAGATACTCGCGCGTCGGGTCCTCATCGATCATGGCGCTTACCTTTTCATAAAGTCCGCTGCGGTCAACGAACGACGCGCATAACGCAAGGATCGCCGACCATTCGTCCGATTCGGGAAGGTCTTTCGCCGTGTCGTACATCTCCGATGCGGTTTTGTATTCGCCGAGCATCGCAAACGAAAGCGAAAGCAGTGCAAAATCTCCGGCATCGGCATCCTCGTCATTCTCAAGCAGTGCTTTCAGATAAAGCAGATCGTCGAGCACCGCGCTGCGCTTTGCCGCGCCGATGAGGCAGCTTCTGAGCAGTGAGTCGATATCCGACACCTCGGATATCGGCCGCGGCGAAAGAGACACCTGAGAAACGGTTTCCGGTGTAAAGTAGAGCGAGAGTGCGGTGAGCACCTCATCCGGCTCGGAATTTTCGAGCTGTTTGAGCATGAACGAATCGGTATACTTATACAGCTTGATCTGCGGCACCGCGCAGTCGTCGCCGAAACCCGAATTGCAAAGCTGTGCGCCGTATCTCGCGCCGATCATCGTATCAAAGCGCGGCGACACGTTATTCTTGAGGAATTCGACGAGGTGCTTTGCACGGACCGTGTTTTCCGACGATATCTCAAGCATCGCGGGATCGGAGAGCGTCTCTATCACGCCCGCACCGTCGGTCAGTGTGCAGAAGCTTCTTTCCGCGATGACCTGTGCCGTGCGGATAACGTCCGCCGTATAGATGATCGCATCCGTAAGCTCGCCCGCCGACACCTTGATACGGACGGTGTGCTCTCCCGCATCGAGCTTTCCGAAATTCACGGAGACGGGGGTATTCGTCTTGGCGGACACTCTGCGTGTTTTCTCTCCGTCGAGAGTGAACTCGAACTCCGCGTCAAGGTTTCTTTCACAAACGGCGGATGCGCTTACCGCAAAATCGTCCGCAGTCTTTACCTTTTTCGGCGGCTCCGAGCTTATGAAGAAATCAAGCGATGCGTCAACGGAGCTTTCCGTCTTGCCGACGTACATCTCCGCATCTGCGGCCTGAAGGGTGATACGGTACTCGGTCACGTTGTCGGGAAGCGTGAAGGTCACCTCAGCCTCGCCGTTTTCATCTGTCGTTACCTGACCGAAATACGCCGTGTCTCCGAAATTGCCTCTCACCTCTTCCGGACCGCCGCCGCGTCCGCCGCACATTGTTCCGGTCAGGTTGAAATCGCGGTCGGAGGAAAAGGTATACACGGGATAATACACGGGAGCGTAGATTTCGGAAATGATGTCCGACCGATCCCAAACATTTGCGAACACCGCTTCGTTGACCACGCTTACAATCACCGCCGCACGCCGTCCGCTTCCGTCGCTCTCGGCGGTCTTTATTCTGAGAGTTACCTCATCTCCGGGAGCGTAGGATTTCTTATCGCTTTCGACCGACACGTTAAGCGTGCGGCTCTCGGGTTTTGCGCTGATAAATACGGGCTTGATCCTGTTGAACACGCCGTCCTTCAGGTAAACGCCGGACACCGTTGAATTCGGGAAGCAGTCGTCCGCGAATTCGAACGAGAGATCGTCTCCCGCGTCGAGTTTATCCGCCGAAAGTATTCCGTTTGCGGAAACTATCCTTACGACCGTGCCGCCTTCGACCTTCTTCCTGCCGTCGGCAAGAAGATCTATCTTTGCAGTTTCGCCGTACGAAAGGCCGTAGGATGCAAGACCGCTCTGCATATGGGAGGAAAGGTCGGTGCCGTTTTTTATAACGAATTCATATCCGTAAAGTCCGTATGCAAAGTTGTCCGAGATGTACCATTCACCCTCGGAAAGGATTCCGGTATAGAAGATTTTTTCGTTCTGACGCTTTATGCCGAAGCCGTAATCCGTCACCTTGATCGGGCGTCCCTCGGTATCGCTGAAGGTCGCGTACAGCTGATAGGAATATGTGACGTTGCCTTCGGATTCACGGAGTTCGACCGAATCGGCGGAGAATTCAAGCTTTCCGTCCTCGGTGTCAAAGCTCTTCGAATACACCGTCTGCGAAGAAGTCGCATAGCCGTATGTCGGCTCGTTTTCCTTTGTGTATTCGTTGTACTCATATCCCGCGAGATATTTCTCCGTCCGTGTTTCCGTGACGGTCAGGGTGACATTTGTATCGTACGGAACGTACTTCAGATCGGCTGCACTTACGGATTTTCTGAAGGAATCCATGTCGAGACGCTCGATATCGAGCACATACTCGCCGTCATCTCCGCTCCAATTTCCGCGGCAGTCACGCCGCAGAACGTGAACGGTCTTTGCGGGGGACTGCGGATATTTTCCGCTCTCCGCGCTTCTCAGATAAACCGGCACATATGCAATCCCCTCGAAGAAATTGCCGAGGTCGGGCACTGCCGAGAAGTGTGCGACTCCGTTTTCGTCGGTAACTGCGGTGATCTCGTCCTCTCCGGTGCCTGAGAAGGAGAGGCAGACCTTCTTTCCGACCGCCTTCATGCCGGTGATATGAGTAACGGTCACGCCGAATTCAAACGCTTCGCCCTCGGCTGCGTAATCGCGCTCCGAGACGATCTCGTATTTATAGTACTCGTTTTCGTAATTTTCGATCTCAAGACTGTGGGAATTGAGGATAACTCCGTCGTATAAAAGCTCGACGTAAATGCTGCCCTCAAGATGAGAGTTCAATTCAAACGATGCAGTGAACGCGCCGTTTTCGTCGGGAGTCACTCTGACGCTCTGCTCTGCGGTGCGCGAGTTTCCGATTATGCGGAGTGTGAACACTCCGTCGGCACCGTCGGGAAAGCGCGACATCGGGACGTATCCCCATACGTTCACCTTATCCGTTGGCTTATAGAGATTTCTGTCGAGGTAAATGTATGTGTTCGGGTAGGTCGCCGTATTGTAGACCTGTGCTCCGACGAAAACGGGGGTGTCGCCGCCGACGACAAGGAAATCGCCGCTGTCAGCCTTTGCACCGCTTATCGTCAGTATTCCGTCGCCGTCGGTCGTATATTCCGCCGAACCGAATTCAACGGTCATTTTATCGATCGGGGTCTTTCCGTCCTCGATCGCCCACACGAAGATATCTTCCCCGGTCATCGCGGCGTACACCGAGATCGGGTTTATCTGCACCGTCCACTCGAACACGGCAAAGCGTCCGCAGTACACGCTTGCCGCGTAGTATCCGGTACCGGGATTTTTATCGAGAGTTATCGTGCGGACGCGCGCTGCGACATCGTCGGATTCGGTGAAAGCGACCTCGCCGAGATCCTCGGCACGGACGTCGCTTGCGCCGGAGATATACTTTTCGAAATCGTCCGCATCGGCAAAGCGCTTAAGCTTTACGGACGTGACCTCTCCGCTGAAGTTTTCGGTGACGCTGTAGCGGATCTTTATCGCGTCGTCTGGGCGGTATGTGTTTATTCCGTCCGCGCTGAGAAGCTCCGGATAAATACTGCCATTCATCTCGTTTTTGTAAGTTGAGAAGGTAAACGAATACGGATTCTTCATCTCCGTTCCGTCAGCCGAGATTCTGTCGGAAAGGCTTACGGTATACGTCGTGTCCGGTTCCATCGGAGCCGACGGAGTGAAACGCCATACTCTGCCGAGGTGGAGCCACTCGCCCTCAAGCGCGGGAGTTATCACGGTCTCCTCGGGCAGATTTTCAGCGTCCGGGCAGGAAAGCTCGATCTCGATGACCGCGTTTTCGCTCACCGTCATCGCGCCGGAGGCGGGATACGTTTCGGTCACCGAAAGCTCGCTCTTCGTCTGAAAAGCCCAGCTGTAGTCGACCTCTTTATTCTTCACATACGAAAGGCTGACGACCGTATTGTCGCCGAGGCTCTTCTTCGGTGTCACCGTAAACTCATCGCTGCCCGTCTGCTGCACGGTATAGTCGATCGCGGGTTCGAGCATAAGATGACGCTCGACAAGCTCCTTCGATCCGTTCTCGGTCTTTACGACAAACGAGGTATCCCCGTCTATAAAGCTCGACGAGCTCGACGATGCGGTGACGGACACTATCGAGAAAAGGCTGTCGTCCGGGATATCGTCCGAGGGCTTATTGTTCGCATTGTCGGGAGCAGTCGTCTCCTGCGGAGGGATATCGTCGGCATCATGAGGCCTCATGAAATGCAGGGTAAGCGGGACTGCGGCAACAACTATCGCCACGGAAGCCGCGGCGGCAATAATGCGGGTGCGCATTCTGATCCTGTATGCGCGGAAATCTTTTTTGGTTTCGTATTCCGCGATAAGGCTCTCGTCTATTTCTCCGATCGCGTCGGAAAGTCTGTTCGCGTCTATCTTTTTCATCTTATTTTCCCCGTTTTTGTTTTCCATGTTCTTCATACGCTGTAGCCCTCCATTTCAAGCTCGGCACGCAGCCCCGCCCGCAGGCGGTGCAGGATCGATTTCACCTTTGCCTCGGATGTGCACAGCTCCGATGCAATATCGGATACGCTGCGCATGTTCCAATACCTCGCGATAAAAACCGTTCTCTTTTCAAGCGAAAGAGTGCGGAGAAAGCGGTTTATGATCTCCGAAAGAGCCGCACTGTCCGCCGCCTCCTCCGTCCCGGCTGCCGACGGTGACGGCAGACATTCCTCAAGCTCGCTCAGCGCGACCTCGAATTGGCCTCCGCCGCGCTTACCGGTTCCCTTTCTCCGCAGGCGGTCGATCGAGAGATTTCTCGTTATCTTCCCAAGATACGCGGACAGGCGTTCGGGAATGTGCGGCGGGATCGAATTCCACGCGCGCATATATGTATCGTTTACACATTCCTCGGAATCCTCCTCGGAAGAAAGAATGCCGTAGGCTATGCTTCTGCAGTAATTCCCGTATTTTATCTGAACCTGGACGATCGCGTCTTCCGACCGTTCACGGAACAAATCAAGTATTGCGTTGTCGTCCATGGATGTCTCCTTCATCTTTAATGCAATACCGCATCAGCCCCGCACCATCCGTTCCCGTTTTGCGGACGGCGCACGGACTTTTTTCGCCGAAAGTGCGGAACAAAGTTATGCCGTATAGCCTCTTTCACTATTATACACGATAAAAATTCGCAAAGGTTGCACCGAAACGCAAATTTTTCCGAAAAATTTTCAATTTTTTTGTTTTGCCCCCTCCTTATTGAAAAAGCGCGGCTTTTCTGATATAATGAAATCAATAATTCAATCAAAATCCGGAGGAAAACATGACCGATATCGAAATCGCTCAGGCGGCAAAAGCCGAGCATATAACAAAGATCGCCGAACGCGCCGGAATACCCGAGGAATATCTCGAGCTGTACGGCTCGAACAAAGCCAAGATCTCGCCGGAGCTTTTCCGTACGCTCGAAGGAAAGAAGCAGGGGAAGCTCGTGCTTGTTACCGCGATAACGCCGACCCCGGCGGGCGAAGGCAAGACCACGACGACGATCGGTCTTGCGGATGCGCTTCGCAGGATCGGGAAGAAGCCCGTTGTCGCGCTGCGCGAGCCGTCGCTCGGTCCGGTATTCGGAATAAAGGGCGGCGCCGCCGGAGGCGGATACGCTCAGGTCATCCCCATGGAGGACATCAACCTTCATTTCACCGGGGATTTTCACGCGATAGGCGCGGCGAACAATCTTCTCGCCGCCATGCTCGACAATCACATATATCAGGGGAACGCGCTCGGCATCGACCCGCGCCGCATCACATGGCGCCGCTGCGTCGACATGAACGACAGGCAGCTCAGGAACGTCGTTGACGGGCTCGGCGGACGTGTCAACGGCACGCCGAGGGAGGACGGCTACGACATCACCGTGGCTTCGGAGATAATGGCGCTTCTCTGCCTCGCCTCCGACATATCCGATCTCAAAGAGAGGCTTGCCCGCATCGTAGTCGGATACACATACGACGAGCGCCCCGTCACCGCAGGCGATCTGCACGCGCAGGGCGCGATGGCGGCGCTCCTGCGCGACGCGATAAAACCGAATCTCGTTCAGACTCTCGAGGGGACGCCCGCTCTCGTCCACGGCGGTCCGTTCGCCAACATCGCGCACGGCTGCAACAGCGTGACCGCGACGAAGGCGGCAATGGCGCTCGGTGATTACGCCGTCACGGAGGCGGGCTTCGGCGCCGACCTCGGCGCGGAGAAGTTTCTCGATATCAAATGCCGCCTTGCGGGGCTTCGTCCGTCGGCGGTCGTGATCGTGGCGACTGTCCGCGCGCTGAAGATGCACGGCGGACTTGCGAAAAGCGAGCTCGGCAAAGAAGATCTCACCGCACTCGAAGCGGGAATGCCGAATCTGCTCCGCCATGTGAAGAACATCCGCGAGGTATACCGTCTCCCCGCGGTCGTTGCGGTCAACCGATTCCCGACCGACACCGACGCGGAGATCGAGCTCATCATCGAAAAATGCCGTGCGCTCGGCGTAAACGTCGAGCTTTCGACCGTATGGGCTGACGGAGGCGCCGGAGGCGAATCCCTCGCGCGCGAGGTCGTCCGTCTCTGCGAAGAGGAGAACGATTTCACGTTCGCGTATCCGTCCGATATGCCGATTGCGGAAAAAATCGAAGCCGTTGTGAAAAAGGTGTACCGCGGCGACGGCGTAAGCTTTACACCTCAGGCTGAGAAGGAGATCGCGCGTCTCGGGGAGCTCGGATACGGAAACGTACCCGTATGCATCGCAAAGACGCAGTACAGCTTTTCCGACGATCCGCTGAAGCTCGGCGCGCCCGAGGGCTTCACCGTGACGGTGAAGAAGGTGAAGATCTCCGCGGGCGCGGGATTTGCGGTCGTCCTCACCGGAGATATCATGACGATGCCGGGACTTCCGAAAGTCCCCGCCGCAGAGCGGATCGACGTCGATGAAAACGGCGTGATCTCCGGGCTGTTCTGATACCGCGAAAAGACGCAAAGCGCAGCCGCGCCCGATCCGCGATCGGACGAAGCCGCTTCGCGCAATTATAAAACAGACCACAAAAACAAACAGAAAGGAAGCTTTCGCCGACGAAAGCGAAAAAACATGAACAAGATAAGATACACCACGCACGGGACCTGCTCCCGCGAAATCGAGATCGAGCTTGACGGAGACACCGTAAAATCGGTGAAATTCATCGGAGGCTGCTCCGGAAACACGCAGGGCGTTGCCTCTCTCTGCCGAGGAATGAAAGCCGACGAGGTCGTCGAGCGCCTGCGCGGGATCCGCTGCGGAGCAAAGCCCACGTCATGTCCCGACCAGCTCGCCCGCGCACTCGAGGAAGAGGGCTTCACTCCCGAAGATAAATGACCGTCACGGCGCAGGGAGGTGCAATGCGCCTCCCTGCGCCGACAACATTTCAAGGTAAACAAATAAGCAAAAAAGGAAGTCTTTACGCCGTCGGGACCGCCGGGATAATGTTTTCCGCCCTTATCCATTTTTTCTGGCTGCCGTATCCCAAGGGGATAATTATATCTCTCGGGAATACCGGCTTTGTGTCGGATACGGTCACCTCGGCGATATACTATATCTTCATCACGGTGTATCTCGTGTCGGTGTATCGGATACTTTCGAGGACAATAGATTACGATTCAAAACACACCGTCATAAAATACGTTTTTTCACTGATCGCGGTACTCGCGGCGGTTCTGCTTCTTGACGCTCTGCAGCTTTTCTTCAATTCATTTTCGGGATATTATGCGTTCATTGTCTCCGATCTGCGCATCGTCCTCGAATGGCTGTTAGTTTTTTCGGTCATACTCCGCGTTCTTCGCCTGAAGAGAAGCCCAAAGAACAAGAATCTGATAATTTCGGCGTGCGTGCTTCTTTTCGTATCTCTGACAATCGCCGCAGCGCTTGACCTTGCGGACATCGCCGCTATCCGAAGGACTGCGGAAAAATATACGCTGTCTGGCGCCGAAACGCTGACCGTCATACAGAACACGGATTTCATGCACGGAGCGAGGGGCGCGGTGCTCGATGCCGTATCGGGAATAATAATATTTACGGCGGCGTTCTTCTCCCGCGCGGCGAAAAACGAAAGCGAAAACAAAGAAAAGGTCACGCTTGACACAGTGATCCTCAGGATTTTCCTGATTTTCGTGATGTGCTTTATGATCTGCGGAGTAAAAACGGTGCTTCTGCCTCAGTCCGCATTGAAGAATACAAATATAACGGGAAACAGCTCATCTCACAGCACTGCGGATTTTTATGCCGACACGTCTGTCGTGAGAATCTCGCGCGTTGAAGGGGACGGTTCCTCAAAAGAAGTGTACTGCATGACGAAATGCGAAATACGGTATGCCGACAAGCCTCTTTACAAATGCAGGATCGACGGCGAATCATACGGCATGAGCACCGAAATACAGGGAAAACGGATAATAATGAGCGACGGTTTCGAGAGGGTGGACATCGGCGGTGTCGGGGTGAAGGTTCTGTCCGATCGGGCGATCTGCTATGTGATCGGCGAAACTCCGTACTGTATTCCGCTGAGCGGCATCAAAAATCAGAGCGAGAACCGCGTCGTCACGGACTTCTGCAAAAAGATGCTTGATGACGGACGTCTTGAATACTACGAGTATTCGTGCGAATACCTAAGCAAATATGCGCCGGACATTTTGACGCCGTATACCGAGCGGTATGCATCAAAGAACTTCACGGAAAAAGAGCTGCAATCAAGTCGAGGAATCAGTACCGATTATATTGCAAATCTTGCGCTGGATTTTTCGTGATCTTTGTTTGCTGAATTGTCTTACTCCGTTTTCCGCCGTCACCGAACGGCAGGCACACCCCCTTCGGCAAAGCTCGAACCGACACCGAAAAGGCTGTCGCAAATGAACTTTTCTCATCTGCGGCAGCCCGTTTTTTTGTTGACGAAAGGCCGCAAGTCGGTCTTGTCTTTTATTTTTTGATTTTGTCCCTGTTCTTCGCGTGATCGATCATCTCATGCTTTAGAGTCCAAAGCTTCTCGGAAAGATCGACGTAGTAATGGTGCGGATTGTCGAAGCGGAGCACCTCTTCCCACATCGTATTGAGCTCGCGTGCACAGTGAGCCCGTATCTCGTCAAGCTCCGGGAAATTGTATATGCACTCGCCGTTCTTGAATACCGGCACCTTGAGGCGGCGCAGCGTATAGTCCGTCATGAGCTTGCGCTTCCATGTGTAGTCCGGGTCGAATATCTCGATCGGCTCGCCGTCCTCGATCGTCTCCTCGCTGAGGATAATAAGGTCTGCCTCCGCCTTGCCCGTTTCGTTGGAATAGAAACGGTACACATCCTTCACATGGGGATTCGTTATCTTGCCGACGTTCTCGCTTATCTTGATCTTCGGAGTAATCGTTCCGTCCTCCTCCTCGACAGCAGCAAGCTTGTATACGCATCCGAATACCGGATCGCTCTTCGCCGTGATAAGACGCTCGCCTATGCCGAAGCCGTCGATCTGCGCACCCTGTCTCAGGAGATCCGCAATTATATATTCGTCAAGGGAGTTCGACGCAAAGATTTTGCAGTCCGTCAGCCCCGCCCCATCGAGGATTTTCCTCGTCTTTCTCGAAAGATACGCGATGTCTCCCGAGTCGATGCGAACCGCGCACTTCGTCCGTCCCGTGGGAAGAAGGTGATCCTTTATCGCGCGGATTGCGTTAGGAAGTCCGGATTCAAGCACGCTGTAGGTATCTATGAGGAGAGTGGGATTCTCGGGATAAAGCTTGATATACTGACTGAACGCATCATATTCGGAATCAAACATCTGCACCCACGAATGAGCCATAGTGCCGCCCGCCGGCACTCCGAAAATCTTATCCGAAAGCGCGCACGCGGTCGATGCGCATCCTCCGATATATGCGGCGCGTGCTCCGAGCACCGCCGCGTCCTCTCCGTGCGCGCGGCGCGATCCGAATTCCGAGATCGGACGTCCGTCTGCGGCGCGCACCATGCGGCTCGCCTTGGTTGCAACAAGCGATTGATGATTCAGCGTAAGAAGGATGTACGTTTCGACAAGCTGCGCTTCGATCACGGGAGCGCGGACGGTCAGTATCGGCTCTCCGGGGAAGATCACGCTTCCCTCGGGGATCGCCCAGACGTCACCCGTAAAGCGGAAGGTTTTGAGGTAGTCGAGAAATTCCTCGTCGAACACCTTCTTCGAGCGCAGGTATTCTATATCGTCCTCTTCAAAGCACAGATTCTGAAGATAGCGACATATCCTCTCGAGTCCGCAGACTATCGAATATCCGCCGGAATCCGGGTTCTGTCTGAAGAACACGTCGAAATACGCGATCTTGTCGCGCATATCCGAATGAAAATAGCCTCTTCCCATGGTAAGCTCATAGAAATCCGTGAGAAGTGCAAGATGCTTTTTGTTGAACATACGTCCGTCTCCTTTTTATTCTGACCGAAGCGGGCTTTTCCCGCTTCCGCAATTTACTTTATTCCGAGGGGATACCGTGCACGCCGTCCGATGCGGCGTGAGTATTCTTCGTGCACGCCGTCCGATGAGCCGCAACGGTCCGTGTGCAAACCGCGGCGCCGCGTCAAGCCGAATCAGTCCCACGCGAGCAGCTTTGCCGCCTCGCCGATCGCGTCGATCGCGCGCATTCCCGTGTGAAGCCGCGGCGAATAGATCATCTCCATGACCGCCCAATCAACATCCGCCGGGGTCTGCGCCGTGCAAAAGCCCTGGTAAAACACGCTCGTTATGTATTTGTACGAATCGTTTGCGGGGCCGAGCGACTGAAGAAATTCCTCGCAGATCGTACTCTTTCTCTCGTCGGTGAGATCTTTGTCTATCGCGGCGCGCCCTTCAAATATCTTTCCCGTGTTCGCATCCCACGTGTACTCAGCCATACCCGCGCAGTTTTCATCCGCCGCTTCGAACGACGCCGCGATATCGTCGCGGTCGGTGAAGCTGATCACAAGATTCGCGCGCGCAAGTCCCGATGCGCGGCGTATTCCGGGGAATCCCTCGATCGAGTTGAGACGCGCGGCAAGATCCTCGATCAGCGTGATATCCTCCTCTGTCGCGTCACCCTTTATTTCGTATACGATCTTATCCTCCCAGCGGCACAGAACCCCCGGATCCTCACCGTATTCCGATTTCAGTGCAACCTCGTTGAAGTATCCGAGAACATCGCCGGGAGTGCATTCCGGCACGGATATATAACCCGTTCTGCCCCGATCCCCGTCGGTATCGGAGGGGGGCGCGCCCTTCGCCGTCTCCGTCGTGCCGCTCTCTCCGCCGGAACCGATCAGTATCGGTATCTCAAATCCCCCGCATGACGAAAGAAAAACACATGCGAGAAGAAGCGCCGCAAGCGCTGCCGTTCTCAGTCTCATAAACACCTCCCGTCCGTGCGGACGCACTTTATCTCGTGCGGCTCATAAGAGCGCGCACCTCTGTGTCGGTCGGTGCATACGCGCCGCGCCGCTCGGTGCTGAGCGCCCCCGCCGCGCACGCATACGCGCACGCAGTATAGAGATCGTCTCCCGCAAGCGTGCGCAGCGCAAGCGCCGATGTGAACACGTCACCCGCGCCGGTGGTATCGACCGCCTTCACGCGGAACGAAGGCACTATGCGGTAGAATTTGCCGTCATATGCGAAGGCTCCGCGCTCTCCGAGCTTCAGAACGATGTTGTCCGCCTTCATCATGCGCCCGAGTGCAACGCAGGCGCGCAGGCAGCTTTCCGAATCCGTCGGATATATTCCCGTATACGCCTCACATTCCGCCTCGTTCGGAGAGAATATGCTTATTCTGCCGAGGCGGTCAAACGGGAAATCCGGACGCGCGGGTCCTGCGTCCACGATAAGCTTTACGGAACTCTCCGAGGCAAAGCGCCCCGCCGCAAGAAGCGCTTCGTCCGGGATCTCCATCTGCACGAAAACTCCGTCGGGATACGACGTAAATGCCTCCTCGACATCAGATGCCGAAAGGTATGCATTCGCTCCGGGATAGACTATGATGCGGTTTTCCGCGCCCTCCTCACAGAGGACGAGCGCAAACCCCGTTTTCTCGTCGCAGTCTGTCACGATAAAGCGGGTGTCGATCCCTTCCCTCTCATAAAGAGTGCGGAGGCGGCGACCGTTTGAATCGTCGCCGAGACGACACAGAAATACCGTATCCGCTCCGAGCGCGGCAAGCGCGCGTGACGCATTCGCGCCCTTTCCGCCGGGAAGGTAAGCGTAATCGCCGTCGGATATCAGTGTCTCCCCCGCCGCGGGAAAGCGTTTCGCTTTAACAGACAGGTCAATGTTTGCAGAGCTTATTACGAGTATCCGTTCTTTCATGACATTCTCCGTAAAATTCTCTTGATTATTATAATTATTATACTCCCGCCGCGCCGGAAAATCAACAGAAAGCTTTCCGTTTTTAATAATATCTCCGTGCGCGAGGGCAAAACCGCGTCCTGCCCTCAAAAAGATCTGACAGATCGCACGAAAAAGCCGCCTTCGGGCGAAGCCTGACCGAGAATCATGACGCTATGATGCTTCCGGAGCGGACCCCGCGCGGAGTACGGCGGCATTACTCCAAGGTGACGCGAACGCTGCCGCTTACAAGCTCGATCTGAATATCGTCCTCAAATAATTTTTCGTGATGCTTGAACCGTTTTAATATCTCCAACATCTTGTCGGCAGCATCTCCGAATTTACGCCGGATCACATCAATGCCGATAATTTCGATATGCACGGGGCGCCCGACCATATCGGTCAGACAATCCCAAAAAGCATCCCAATTGCAGCCGTAGTAATCGGGGAAATCAAGCGATTTCCCGATAATCCCGTGCATTTCCGAATAATATTGAAAATTTGTAAAATCGACGGTATATTTCTTTCTGTACAGATGCATAATATCTCCCCGATGCGCTCCTCTCCGCAAAAACTACGATGCGTGTTCCGCCGAATTTTCTCTCCCTTAATCATATCATATTTTTTCATTTTGTCAAATTACGTCTCCGATCCGCAGCGCGGATTTTCAAAAGGTATCCCCCGAATCGCCGGAAAATCGCTCAGGGACGCAGTAAGCTCCGCACGGCAGGCGAGCAACGGGACGGCAAGCCCCATAATCTTGCAAAATCCCGAAAACACAGCGGAATTTCACACCGTTTTCGAAAAAAGAAATTTTTATTTTTGAAAATTTCTATTGCATACCGTTGAAAGTATGGTATAATAATCATAGGACAGTGTTGATTGTGTCCGAAAAGCATCCTTGCTCCATTTATACAACCGACATGAAAATTCTATTTACGGAGGTTTCACTATGTGCTGCAAAAAAGACGATAGAGGCGTAAGCGTCGGCAAGGTCGTTATGATAACGCTCAGCGTCGTAGCGATCATTATCGCCGCCGCCGCTGTTCTTTACAAGATCTTCAAAAAGCATTTCAAGATCACTTTCGAGTGCGGAGACTGCGATTTCTGCGACGACGACTGCTTCAGCGACGACAGCGATTTCGAGCCGGAGTGCGTGAGCGACGGAAACGACGACATTTTCGCCGAGCTTGAGAACGAAGACAAGGTCGGAGACGACGAATAAAGTGAAGAGGCCTCCGACGGAGGCTTCTTCGGTATTTGCCGTCCGCGGTCTGTCATGCGGATTTTAATTCAAAATCATTTTTTTAATGAAAGGACTTTATACATATGGCATTCTGTTCAAAATGCGGCACTTCGCTGCCCGAAGGAGTAAAATTCTGCCCCGGCTGCGGTGCTCCCACGGGAGATCAGCAGGAGACCCCCAAGACCGGATCTGCGGCTCAGGCTAACGCAGGTGCCGCCAATCAGGCAAACGGTGCCTTCAACACCGACACGATCAACGAAAAGATCGCTCAGTTCTCAAACACCAAGGATTCCACTTCGGAATTCGCCCCCGACGACATTCAGAAAAACAAGGGAATGGCGCTTCTCTCCTACATCGGAATTCTGTTCATCATTCCGCTGCTCGCGGCAAAGGACTCGAAATTTGCGAAATTCCATGTGAATCAGGGAATCGTGCTCTTCATTGCCGAGCTTGTGTGCAGCATCGCGGTCGGGATCGTCAGCGCGATTCTCAGATTTATCCCCGTAGTGCGTGCTTTTCTGCCCGCGACTCTCACCACGCTTGTTTCGCTTGCCGCTCTTGCATTTATGATAATCGGTATCTTAAATGCCGTAAACGGACGCGCAAAGGAGCTCCCGCTCATCGGCTCGCTGAAGATTCTTCAGTAAAGTCCGCGCCGCCGTTTTTCGGCGGAGTGCTGCGGAAATCCGGATTTTCGGGAAATGCAAAAGAGGTTCGCACCGAAGGTGTGAACCTCTTTTTTGTCCGCCGCAGCTAGTTAAGTCCGAACAGGCGGCGCAAGAACGGTATCAGAGCTTTCGGACTCTTGACAACGACTATCTTCATTATGCTTTCCCCTCTCGGTTACGGTTCTTTGTTATAAGTATATGCCCGCCGCCGCAGGTGTGACACGCGGCACTTTTCCCTCAACTTCGCGAGCGGCATACGGGGACGCTGCTTCGAAAAGGATTGTAGACCCAGAGAAAATGTGGTATAATAGGACACGGTATAATGTTAATCCGTAATTGCACGTTATCTTACCGTGTCTGCGAGTTTAGCGCAGCGCGCTAAACTCCAACGTGATCAGGAATTTGCTTTATGCGGCTTATGCCGCCCGCGCTGTGCGCGGCTGCAACATTATGACGTCAGGACACAGTATAACATTAATCTGTAACTGCACGTTTACCTACTGTGTCCCCGGGTTTGATGCAGAGCATCAAACTCCAACGTGAAACCGAAGTCAAACACGGTATTATATTAATCCGTAATTGTACGTCATCTTACCGTGTCCCTGAGTTTAGCGCAGCGCGCTAAACTCCAAAGCGAGATCAAGATTGAACACGGTATAACATTAATCTGTAACTGTACGTTCACTTACCGTGTCCGCGAGAATGACGCAAAGCGTCATTCTCCGACGTGCTCCCGAGGTCAAACACACGGTATAACATTAATCCGTAATTGTAAGTTTACTTACCGTGTCCGCGAAAATGACGCAAGGCGTCATTAATCTGTAACTGCACGTTTACCTTATCCCTCGAGCCCCGTTCTCCGATGCGAGTACGGTCTCGTTTTTACATCAAAGCTATGCGCCGCTTCCCGTCGGAACGGTGTCCGTCGGGCAGGCTTTCCCGCACATCCGATAAGCGGCCTTGGCAGACAAACATTTTTACAAAGGCGGAATTTCAATGAAGATATCAAAATACAGACACGACAGCGATTATTCGTATACGCTTGGAGCCACGCTTACAATCGAGCTTCTGAAATGCATTCCCGAGGCGGTCGAAGAGGTTTTCATAAACAGCAAAACCGAAAACAACGACACTCTGAACGCTCTCTGCGAGAAGTTCAACATAAAGATGACGGTGAGCGACAAGGTGTTCAACATACTTTCGCCCAAAGGAAACTGCTTTGTCATAGGTGTTTTCAGAAAGTTCGAGCATCACATAACCGAGGGGAATCACGTTGTCCTGGTGAATCCGTCGGATGCAGGAAACGTCGGCACGATTATAAGGACTGCGGTCGGATTTCACATCAACAATATCGCCGTTGTCTCTCCGGCGGTCGATATATTCGATCCGAAAGTTGTACGGGCATCGATGGGCGCCGTATTTCATCTGAATTTTACATATTACGAAAGCTACGAAAAATATTCGGCGGAGTTTTGCCGAAACAATATGTATTCCTTCATGCTTCGCCGCAGCGATCCGATAAACGGCACCGTATTCAAGAAACCGTATTCCCTTGTTTTCGGAAACGAGGCGACCGGGCTGCCCGACAGCTTTGCCGATTTTACAAATCCGGTCAGAATCATGCATACGTCCGACATTGACAGTCTTAATCTTCCCATTGCCGCGGCAATCGGGATGTTTTCGGCGACGAAGGAAGAGTTTGAAGTGTAAAATCGCATCAGCCGAAAACGAAGATTTTACATTCCGCAAATTCTCCGTTTTTTGCTTGTTGCATTTACCTTCGCCGAGTGATATAATAGATAAGCTTGCGGGCGGAGGGATCCGTTCGTTTTTCGGATAAAAGAAAGGAAGCTTTTGAAAGCAAAAGCTGAAGGATGACATGGAAGCGTCACAGTATAAAACTCTGATGACAGAGGGGACGGTATGGAAGAAGATCGTCTTTTTCGCTCTTCCGCTTTTTCTCGGAAATCTTTTTCAGCAGCTTTACAACACCGCCGATTCGCTGATCGTCGGAAATTTTCTCGGTGAAAATGCGCTTGCCGCGGTAAGCTCATCCGGAAATCTGATATTTCTCATGGTAGGATTCTTCAGCGGGATAGCGATCGGCGCCGGCGTTGTAATCGCCTGTTATTTCGGTGCGAAGAACTACGCGCTTGTGGAAAAAGCCGTACATACGACTGTCGCGTTCGGCCTTGCGGCAAGCGCCGTTCTTACAGCACTCGGCGTATGGCTCACTCCGCAGATTCTCGTATGGATGGCAACTCCGGAGAATGTGCTGTCCGAATCCATACTTTATCTGCGCACTTACTTCATGGGATCGGCGGGGCTTATAATGTACAACATCTCCGCCGGAATCCTGCAGGCTGTCGGAGATTCGCGCCATCCTCTGTATTATCTGATAATCTCATCCTTTGTAAACATCATTCTCGATATCGTTTTCATAACCGTATTCGGAATGGGGGTTGAAGGCGCGGCGCTTGCCACGATACTCTCGCAGTTCATCAGTGCGATTATCTGTCTCACGCATCTTATGCGCTCGAAGGACGTATACCGCCTGTCCCCGAAAAAGATACGCTTTGATCTTCCGATGCTGAAAATTATCGTGCAGAACGGATTGCCCGCCGGATTTCAGAACTCGATAATCGGAATTGCAAACGTAGTCGTTCAGTCAAATATAAATTCTTTCGGCAGCATGGCAATGGCGGGCTGCGGCGCTTACTCCAAGATAGAGGGCTTTGCCTTCCTGCCGATCACAAGCTTCACAATGGCACTGACAACCTTTGTCGGGCAGAACATCGGCGCTAAGGAATATGCCCGTGTAAGACGCGGAGCACGCTTCGGCATCATCTGCTCGATGACGATAGCCGAGCTTATCGGCCTTGTGACGTTCGTATGGGCGCCCCAGCTTATCGCGGCATTCAATGACAAGCCGGAGGTCATAGCCTACGGCACCGACCGCGCTCACATCGCAGCGTTCTTCTTCTGCCTGCTCGCGTACTCGCACTGCATATCGTCCGTGCTCCGCGGCGCGGGAAAATCGACGGTGCCGATGCTCGTCATGCTTGCCTGCTGGTGTGTGATCCGCGTGACCATTCTTTCCGTTTTCGTTCCGATGACGGGCTCGATCGCCGTTGTATATTGGGTTTATCCGATCACATGGTCCCTCAGCTCGATCGTATTTCTGATCTACTACTACACCGTCGATTGGATCCACAACTTCGACCGTGCAAAATAAAGTCCGAACATACAAAAAGCTCCCGCCCGATGTGGCGAGTGTGCGTAAGACAGTATTGCGCCGAAATTGTCAAAGCGGGAAACCGCATGAAGCCGATCGTGCAGTCGCTGGCGAAGCGAAACGGCGTGACCGAAAAGCTGAAAGCCGAAAACCAAATGGAATGGGTGCGGCAGATAAACGCTTGCAAGGCACAGACAGGAGTTATAGTGAAATTTGAGCTGATTTATGATTGATACCGAGACCGCCCGGACGAAAATGTTCGGGCGGTCATTCCCGAATGGTAGATTTTTCATAATTTTCCGGTATAATTTATTTAAAAAAGTACTAGACAAATCTGAATCTGCGGAGGTGATAGTAGTGCTATTTAAGCCCTCGAAATCTATGAAAGTAACCGTCCTGCCTGAGCAGGAAAAGCAATTATCATCTAAAGAAAGCATAGCGTCAGCATGCTTAAAAGAAAATGTGCTGGCATATGATATTTATTTACAAGATTTACTGATTGGTTTTGTGATGGTGCGGAAGTTTGATGAAGGCTCCTATTTTCTTTGGAATTATGCGATAGACCGTAAATATCAAAATCAGAATTATGGGACGGCTGCTCTAAGTGCGTTTATTCGTTTTATGAAAGATACCTATAATATGTTGGAGATGACAACGACCTATATTTACGGCAACGAACACGCAAAGCACATCTATGAAAAAATCGGATTTGTAGAAACAGATATTGTTGATGAGGTTGACTGCCATGAAGTAAATATGGTTTATGATTGCAGATAAATTCCAGTTTGTCGGAGAGAGAAGCAAACGGAAAATCCCTTTAGGAACGAAAGGGCACACTTCTATACTCTCCTATTGAGAGTAGTGTGCGTCCTGCGGAGCTTCATTCTCCGTCAGCAGGCGAAAACTGCTTGACCCCGAATGTTGTGTCACTTCGTTCAGTCAAGGTGGCTGCCCCCCTTTTTTTGCGCCGCTAAAGCGGCTATCCCCTGTGGACTTGCCGTCAGCAAGTTTGAAGATTAGACATAAACAATCCTCCGTATGATCTAAACCATACGGAGGATTCATTGTTTTACGACCACCCGGCTATGTGGCGGGAGCTTTTCGCGCGGGGAGGCTTATCAAGGTCTTATCGGAGCGGTGATAGCGGTCGGAAATTACGCAGGGCAATTTCAGCAGACTGCTTATCTGTATTATAGGTAATCGCCCGGAGCTTTTGAAAATACTTATTGTGAAACGGTATAGAGTGAATAGAAATAACCTTTTTTCTCCAACAGCTTCTCAAAGGTGCCGCATTCCTCAACCTTACCGTTATGCAGCGCAATAATTCTGTCGTACCGTTTAAGCACATTCTCATCCAATTTATGCGTTACGACAATGCTTGTCAGATCTTCAACGGACAGAATTGAAGACATGATTTCATTTGCGGTAATTTCGTCCAACGCAGCTGTCGCCTCATCCATAAGCAAGACCTTTGTTTTGCGGAGTAATGCCCGTGCAATCGAGATACGCTGTTTTTCTCCGCCGGATAATGCACTGCCGTTTTCTCCGCAAACATAATCTTTACCGTGGCTGCGCACAAATTCACTCAGTCCTGCCTGCTCCATAGCCGACATAACGTCCTGCTCCGGAAAATGCTTGTATAATGTAATGTTGTTGTACACGGTATCATTGAAAACAAAGACATCCTGCTGAACCAATGATACTGCCCGTAACAAGGAATCAGACGATATCCTTTTTAGTTCAACACCGTCATACTGTATGCTCCCGCCGTAATTTTCGTAGGTCTGCATCAGCAAATTCAGAAGCGTAGTTTTACCGAAGCCTGATCCTCCGACAACAGCGTATTTTTTTCCGGCTTCAAACTGTACACTGATACCTTTCAGAACAGGCTTTCCTTCATCATAACCAAAGGTAACATCGTTGACACAAATCTGTTTTGTCATTGTGCAGCGGAGTTTACCGACGGATTCCCCGGAGTCCTCGGACAAGGTATCTGCCAGCTTATCAATAATGGCGACAGCCGCTTTTCTGTTAGCGAGAATTTTGGGTATTCTCTCAATCGGATAAATAACATAATTTAAAAGCTGCAGGAATACTAAAACAATGCCCGGAGTTACACCTGTCCCGGATACTGCCATCCATGCACCGATGATGAACACACCCAATCTCATGATCACGCCGGCGGCGGTAGAAAGCAGATGTATGTTTTCTTCTGCATATCTGCGTTCATACTTTGCAGCTTCAACGCTTTCGTTATCGCTTTCAAATCTCTTTAATATTTCTTTTTCTGTTCTAAAGCTCTTAATTACTGCAAATCCGGAAAGAATGTCCTTGATGATGCCTACATAGCTTTCGTTTTTGTCAGACAGTTTTTTCTCTTTGGCAGCCAATTTTTTTGCACTCGGAACGGAAACGGCAATAGGCAAAACGGATAACAGGAGAGATACAACAGTTAGGATGGGGTTATACCACAGCATTAAGGCCAATGCACCGACAAATCCCACTCCCATATCAATGACCGCTAAAATACAGTCAAGATAATAATCCTCTACGGGACGCATGTCGTTTGTCAGCGCAGAAATGATTTTTCCGCTGTTCTCTTTTGAAATTGAGCTGATACGCTTGTCAAGTATCCTGCCGAAGACATACGACTTGTACTGCAGCATGGCGGATTTAATATAACGGGGTCTGGCAGTACGGTAGATAGCATAAGCAGCCATAAATACTGCAAACGAAACAGCGGATACCGCAATCACGTCGGTAAGCGGCGTTGAATCCGTCCCCGCCGCGATGTCGATTATTTTCTGCAGCAGCCAAGAGACAATAATGTTATAGACACTTAGAATGATGATTGTTGCTATAGCTACGGAAAGCCAGCCTTTGCTGTGCAGGAACAGTTGTTTTCTCAATTGTTTATTTTCTTTCATATAATCCTCCGTATATTGGGAAAGTTAAGGCTTTTCGTCCTTGTGATATGGGATTCTCCGCCGGAGAAAGCGTTATCTGATAATCACGGCTTTCCACCTCCGATTCAATAGATTTTGTTGATCTTCGGCAGAATAAAACAGAGCCGCAGGAAGGCATCTTCCTGCGGCTCATAAACGACAAACCAAGCCCCGCCCGACGGGAGCTATGCAATATGTTTATGAGTAGAAAATTTAACCTTCTTGCAATGGGCAGAGTTATCCCGTAAATGAAAAACGAGTCACTCTGCATATCCCGATTTTATCTGCAAGAAAAGTTAATAATCATTCCTACTCCTCATATTTTTTATTCTGTAAATATTATACTCCAGGCTGTGCAGTTTGTCAACCCCACACAGGCAATTCCCCCCAATAGAACACATAAGAAACTGACTGCCGGAGTAGGAAAGCTCCCGGCAGCCATACAAAATCTCAGATATCCAAAGGCACTGTATCCGGTTACGACAACAGTGTTATTAAAGCATTACGGTTTCGGTGATATTTTATTCGCCTCTCAAAGCCCGCAAAGCGAATACTGTTCGACGCAAATATCGCTGCGGAGCAGTAAGGCTCGCCTTTAATGTTCCGGCATATACCGCACCCAAACGTCACCGTGCGCCCTGTGCGTTCGCGCCGAGAAACGTGACCGTAAACGTACTTCCCTCTCCGAACGTGCTTTCAAGATTGATGCTTCCGCCCATGTCCATGACGGCGTGCTTGACGATCGACAGTCCGAGACCGGTGCCGCCGACTTCCTTCGAACGGCTCTTATCCACGCGGTAGAAGCGCTCGAAAACTCTCTGCCGATCCTCCGGCGCGATGCCGATTCCGGTGTCGGAAACGGTCAGCACCGCTCCGTCGTCCGAAGCCTTCACATCTACGCTGACGCTTCCGCCGTCGCGGTTATACTTTATTGCGTTGTCGCACAGATTGAACACGATCTCGTGAAGCAGGCGGCTGACGCCGTTCACGATCGCAACCTCACCGGTCAGATTCAGCTTAACGTTTTTCTTTTCGGCTTCGTCACGCAGGCGCGAAACCTCCTCCTCTGCGATCTCGTAAAGATCCGCCGTCTCCTTCGGCATCTCGCCTCCCTCGTCAAGCTGCGACAGTCTTATGATATCGTCGATCAGTGAAACGAGGCGGGCTGCCTCGGCGCGAATGCGTCCGACGAAGCGCGGCACATCCGCATCGGCGACCATGCCGTTTTCAAGAAGCTCCGCGCTTCCCATTATCGAATGAAGCGGTGTCTTCAGCTCATGAGAAACATTCGCGGTGAACTCGCGGCGGTTTCTCTCGGCAAATACCCGATCGGTGACATCAAAAATAAGCAGTGCAAGTCCGACCGCGCCCTCTCCGGAATCGATCCTGCTTATGTTCAGGCGGTATTCTCTTCCGTCTCTGCCGAGGGAAAGCTCCGTATGTCCGGATTCCGACGCGAGGTCAATCGCGCGTTCGATATCGCGTCCCCTCTCAATCTCGATGAAGTTGCATCCGACGCATGAGCCGTCCGTTCCGAAAAATTTTTCGGCTGCGGGATTTATGCTGAGCACGGTCTTTTTCGTGCTGAGGAGCACAAGCCCTTCGCTCATGTTTTCTATGACCGCGTAGAACTCGCGCCGTCTGTTTTCAAGCTCCGCCTTCTGCGAATTTATCTTCTTCTGCTGGCGCTCGATATGCGTGAGCAGCGGCGAAAGCTCATCATATACGTTGTTTTCAAGCGGGCGGTCGAGGTCGATAGAATTGAGCGGCGCGACCGCCTTTGCGGATACGCGGCGCGCGAGTACCCACGAAAGGATCAGCGCGAAGATAAAGATCAGCGCAAAGGGCTGAAGCATCCCCGCGATCAGAAGCGGAACGGTCGTTCTGCTCACCGACGCACGGAGCACGGTACCGTCCGACAGGCGGTGGGCACGGTATATCCGCTTCTCGGTCATGGTGGAGGAGAAGCGTTCGCTCTCGCCGTCGCCGTATTCAAAAGCGGCTTTTATTTCCGGCGCCCCGGCATGATTCTGCATTTCCGAGGCATCGTTCATCGAATCGAACAGCACCGTTCCGTCACGGTCCACAAGCGTAAGGCGGCAATCCGTCGTGCCGATCGAGCCGAGGTAATCCTTTCCGCCTTTCTCGGTTCCCGCCGACGCAAGGACAAGCTCGCTCTTCAGGCGGCTTTTCTGCATTGAATCGAAATATCCGTAAAGCACGCCTATGATCAGCACAAGGCTTGCAAGAAGCACGGAAGCAGATGCCAAAAATACGGATCGGAATATTTTTTTCGTCATTTCCACAACCATCGCCTTCGGCATGCGAAGGCTTCCTTTCCCAACGGATCAGTCTCTGAAGCGACGCCGCGTACGCGGCATTTCAGGGTCTCACACTCATCCGGTATCCGACATTCCGGACGGTCTCGATCATCGCTCCGCTTTCGCCGAGCTTCTGTCTGAGCATCCGGATATGCATATCCACCGTTCTCGTTTCCCCGACAAAATCCTCACCCCAGACCTCGCCGAAAAGGCGGTCTCTCGTAAAGACCGTGCCGGGATGCTCCATAAAGAGCTTCAGCACCTCGAATTCCTTATAGGTGAGTCTGACCTCTTCGCCGTCCGCGGTAACGGTGCGCTGATCCGTATTCAGGCACACGTTCCCTGCGTGAAGCACGGTGTCGGAACGCGCCTTCTGACATCTGCGCAGCACCGCCCTCACCCGCGACACCATCTCCATCATTCCGAACGGCTTTACGAGATAGTCATCCGCACCGAGATCGAGGCACTGTATTTTATCGTACTCCATGCCGCGCGCGGTCGCCATTATCACCGGGATATCACTCCACGGGGCGTTCGAGTGCAGCTTTTCGAGCACGGCGACGCCGTCCTCTCCGGGCAGCATCACGTCAAGAATGACAAGATCGGGCACATCCTTCCGAAGCGCGTCAAAAAAAGCCTCGCCGTCGGGAAACCCGCGGGCTTCAAAGCCCGTTGAGCAAAGGGTATACACCTCAATATCACGAATGCCGCCGTCATCCTCAACACACCATATCTTCATACGGTTACTTCCTTGTGGGAGCCTGTCACGGAGAACACCACCCATTCGGCGATGTTTACCGCGTGGTCTCCGATCCTCTCGAAATATTTTGCGATCATAAGAAGATCAAGCGCATACTCGCCGTCGTCCGGCTTATCCGCAATCATCTTTATGAGCGATGATTTTACCTTTTTGAAATAGTCGTCCACGATATCGTCATGCCGTATCGCCGTGTTGGCAAGCTCGAGGTCGCGCTTTACGAAAGCGTCCACGCTTTCCGTGACCATCTTTATCGCGGATTTTGCCATAAGGCTTATGTACTCGCATTCGCCGCCGCTTCTGCCTCCGAGAAACGTAATTATCTCCGCGATATCCGCCGCCTGATCACCTATACGCTCCATATCGGTTATCATTTTGAGCGCGGCGGAGATCTGCCTCAGATCGCGTGCGACCGGCTGCTGCTGAAGGAGAAGCCTCAGGCAGAGCGATTCTATCGTATGCTCCATCCGGTCGATCTCGGCGTCGATCGGCGCGACCTTTTTTGCCGCCTCCGCGTCTCCTTCTCCGAGCGCACGGTCCGCAAGAGATATGACCTCCTCGCAGAGTGCGCCCATTCGTGTAAGCTCCTCATTCAGCGTTGAAAGCTGTTCGTCAAAACGGCTTCTCATTATCCGAACCTCCCTGTGATATAATCTTCGGTGCGTTTGTCCTCCGGCTGCTCGAACATTTTTTCCGTGCTTCCGTATTCTATGAGATCTCCGAGGAGGAAAAACGCCGTATTGTCCGAGATGCGGACCGCCTGCTGCATGTTGTGAGTCACTATGACTATAGTATACCTGTTTTTCAGTTCGATTGCAAGTTCTTCTATCTTGGAAGTTGAAATCGGGTCGAGCGCGCTGGTCGGCTCGTCCATGAGCAGCACATCCGGCTCGACGGCAAGAGCGCGTGCGATGCACAGTCTCTGCTGCTGTCCGCCGGAAAGTCCGAGTGCGGATTTCTTCAGTCTGTCCTTGACCTCATCCCATATCGCCGCGCCGCGGAGAGAATTCTCGACGATCTCGTCAAGCTTCGCGCGATTGCGGATTCCGTGTGTGCGCGGACCGTATGCGATGTTGTCGTATATGCTCATCGGAAACGGATTCGGCTTCTGAAATACCATGCCGATCTCCCTGCGCAGTTCGTTTACGTCCGTCGCCGGGTCAAAGATATCCTTTCCGCGGTAGCGGATGTCTCCGGTTATCTTCACTCCGGAGATAAGATCGTTCATGCGGTTGAGCGTTTTGAGAAATGTCGATTTTCCGCAGCCGGACGGCCCTATCAGCGCAGTTATCGCATTCTCCTCGATGTCTATGCTTACGTTTTTCAGCGCCTGCGCGGTCTTGTTGTACCACAGGCACAGATCCTTTACCGAAATAACACTGTTCATTTATTTTACCGCCGCTTTCGGATTGCGAAAGCTTCCTTTCCGATTGCCGACCGGACTTGTCCGATCAGAGGTTCTTTTTCCTTGTGAAGTATTTTCCGACAAGCGATGCGGACAGATTTATGATAACGGTGAGTATCATAAGTATCGCCGCGATTGCGAAGGCGACGCCGAATTCGCCGTCCTCCTTTGCGTACACATAAAGCGCGACCGTGAGCGTCGCTCCGGCGCTCGTAAGTCCTTCCCAGATTCCGTTCAGCGCATGGGCAAATCCGGCGGTAAACAGAAGCGCCGCGGATTCCCCGAGGATTCTTCCGACGGAGAGGATGCAGCCCGTCACGATACCGTCAACGCATCCGGGAAGTACGACCGTGCGGATCACGCGCCACTTGCCCGCGCCGAGTCCGAAAGCGCCCTCTCGGTAGCTCTGCGGCACGGTCTTCAGACTCTCCTGGGTCGTGCGCATCACGGTGGGAAGATTCATTATGACAAGCGTGAGCGCGCCCGCCATGAGCGATGTTTTCATGCCGAAGAACTGACAGAAGAACAGCATTCCGACAAGTCCGTAAATTATCGACGGTATGCCGGACAGCGTTTCCGCCGCATATTCGACGGCGGCGACGATCCTTTTGCTTTTCGCGTATTCGGTGAGGTATATCGCCGCACCCACTCCGAGCGGTATCACGACGGCAAGCGTCGCCGCGACGATATACAGCGTATTGAGTATATCGGGAAGTATGCCTATATTACCGTAGAGCGCGCTCGGCTTTGTGGAAACGAACTTCCATGTTATGTTCGGTATGCCCCTGTACATTATGTAGCCGATCATAAACAGGACGAGCGCGACGGTGAGCAACGTGCACAGCAGCATCAGCGTGCGCATGATCCCGACATAGGCTTTTCTTCCCGCAGGTAACGGTTTGTTTTTCACACTCATCTCTCCTTGCTTCTTTTAAGGAAAAAGTTCAGCGCCGCGTTTATCATCATGATGAATAAGAACAGCACAAGCGCGATTGAGAAGAGCGCCTGCTGCTGCAGGCTTCCGTCTGCGGCGTATGACATTTCGCTTGCGACTGCGGTTGTGAGAAAGCGCACGCTTTCGAAAAGCGACGGCATATTCGGCGCGTTTCCGGCGACCATCATGACCGCCATTGCTTCGCCGATCGCCCTTCCGACGCCGAGGACGACCGATGCCGCGATGCCGCTTTTCGCAGCCGGCACCGATACTCTGAAAAATGTTTCGATATCCGTCGCGCCGAGCGCAAGCGAAGCGTCCTCGTACTCCTTCGGGACTGCCTCAAGCGCGGTGACTGACACCTTGATTATCGAAGGAAGTATCATCACGCAGAGGACGATGATCGCGCAGAGCAGGCTCGCGCCGTCGGGCACGTCAAACAGCTTGCGTATTCCCGGAACGAGCACCATCATTCCGACAAGTCCGTACACGACGGACGGTATCCCGGCAAGCAGACCGACGGCGGAGCCGACTGCAGCCTTCACCTTGGGAGGAGCAACCTTTGCAAGATACACTGCGGTCATGAAGCCGATCGGCACTCCGACGGCGATCGCACCCGCCGTTCCGTAAATGCTCGTGAGGATAAACGGAAGAATTCCGTATTCCGGCTCGGCGGCGGTCGAAGCCCACTTCGTGCCGAACAGGAATTTCATGATTCCGATCTTTCTAATCGCAGGGATTCCCGATATAACAAGGTAAACGGTGATCAGGAGAACGCATGCCACGGTCACAAGACCGAGGATAAGGAATATTCCGTGTATTATGTTTTCAGCGAGATTCTTTTTGTTTTTCATCGTTTTTCCGCCTTTCATCCGCAGAAAGCGGCGCCTTCCGTATTTCAAACGGAAGAGTGCCGCACATTCTGCCGGGTTATTCTCAGTTTGCGGGGACTGCGCCTGCATCGCTGATTATCTTTGAAGCGTCTGCGGAGGTTACGAAGTCGAAGAACTTCTGTGCCGCATCCGAAAGCTTGGTATCCTTCTTTGTCACAAGGACGAACGGACGCTGTACCGGGTAGGTTGCATCCTTGACGGTTGCCTCGCTCGGAGCAACTCCGCCGATTGTAAGAACCTTGACGCTTTCCTTGACTGCGGCGAGTGAAGCATATCCGATCGCGTTGGGGTTTCCGGCTACCGTGGTAATAACATCTCCGGTGGAGGTAAGCTCCTGACGGTACCTGCACTTGCTTTCCGTCTTTGTGATGGATTCGAAGCCGTCTCTCGTGCCGCTTCCCGCCTCGCGTCCGATGAGGACGATCTCGGCGTCGTTTCCGCCGACATCCTTCCAGTTCGTGATCTCGCCGGTGAAGATCGATGCGACGGTTTCAAGGTCAAGCCCGTTCACCGGGTTCTCGGGATTCACGATGATCGCGATGCCGTCGTAGGCAAGCACGGTCCCCTCAAGTCCCTTTGCCTTTTCTTCATCCTTGAGCGCGCGGCTCGAAAGTCCGATGTCGCAGCGTCCCTCGGATACTGCGGTTATGCCGGAGCCCGATCCGGTTGCGTTGTATGTAAATGCGATTCCGTTCTTTTCCTGAAATGCTTCACCGAGAGCGCTGATCACCTTTGACATTGAGGTGGAGCCGTCGGTCGAAACGGATGATGTCTCCTTCTTTCCGCAGGAGGCGAACGCGGTCAGTGCAAGCACTGCCGCAAGTGCGATAACGATAATTTTTTTCATATGAACGATCTCCTTTTCATTTCTTCTTTATTTCTTTTTCATGCTGCAAATACATGATAAATCTTCAGTGTAAAATGAAAAAGATTCGTTTTGTCAAATTCGTGTAAAATCGAAAAAAATCATAAAAATACCCCCGATTCGGGGCATGAAGTGCCCCCCAAAAGTTAGACAAAGAATACGGATAAAAATTGATCAAGCTACCGAAAGGGCTTGCTGTCTGTGAATTGCAGGCGGCAAGCC
>JABLTO010103687.1_pt1 | contig 37349 bp, 36 predicted proteins | sample 7160091 | NCBI WGS metagenome assembly JABLTO01 (sample SAMN14651225, study PRJNA627086) | human gut metagenome | isolation source: feces | host: Homo sapiens
CTTACCGCGAGCTGCGCATCCTCGCGGAGCGTTTTTTATTTCATAGGAAAGTTCCACTTTCACACATGAATGTATCACGGTATTTCCTATGAAATAAAAAAAAGCAGCCCTGCGGCTGCCCCAACCTGCGCTCCATAGCGCCGGTATCTATCTGTTCTTCCAAAGGTCTGAAGAATCCGGGAAAAGCCGCACAACATTCACATCCATGCCACCATACATGGACATCCGACACATCCTGTCACACATCATCGCTGTTCTCATCTGCCACGCTGTGTCTCTCATACCCGTTTCCTCCTTCCTGCTTTTTGCTCCATGCTGTCTGTTATCTGCATGTGTTTTTTGATTACATTGCCTATTATAACAGGCAGTTTGGGAAAGTGTTAATACAGGAAGCCGATAGTTGGCTATAGGGGAAACCTATAGCCAACTATTACATAATTTTCTCTTTATATTTTTTCAATTCCTCGATATAGATCTGTCCGATGTGACTGATTGATGCCCCTTTGCGCTTCACATAGCCAATCCGCATCTTTTCCGTCTCCTTGAGTGGAATTGCCATGTAATCGCTGCCGTTTAGCTCCTCGCAGATAATTCCCGAGCACAGCGTGTACGCGTTCAGCCCAATCATAAAGTTTAGCAGTGTTGCCCGGTCGTTCGCCTTAATCAGCCGCTTATAATCGTAGGTGCTCTTCATCTCTTCCGCGAGGTAGAGCGAGCTGTTCCGTCCCTGGTCAAAGGACAGGCACGGATACTCGTCCAGTTCTTCCATGGAGATCACGCTCTGCCCTGCAAGCGGATGTCCCGACCACAGATAGACATAGGTATCGCAGGCAAACAGTTCCTCGAACTCCAACCCCTTCTCCCGGATGATCTTCATCAGCACCTGCTCATTAAAATCGTTCAGATACAGAACGCCGATCTCGCTCTTAAAGTTGCGTACATTCTCCATAACGTCGTATGTGGTCGTCTCGTTCGCCGCGAATTCATAGCTGTCCATCCCTGCTTTCTTTACAGTCTCCACAAACGCTTTGACCGCAAACGTATAGTGCTGCATGGACACACTGAACTTTTCCTTGCGCTGCTTCTCCACATAGCGCGCCTTAAGGATTCCGTACTGGTCGATCACCTGTCTGGCGTACCCCAGAAACTCCTCACCCTCCGGTGTGATGATGATTCCCCGGTTCGAGCGCATAAAAATCTGCAGCCCGATCTCCTGCTCCAGTTCCTTTACCGTCTCGGACAGACTGGGCTGCGATAAAAACAGACGCTTTGCCGCCTCATTCATCGATCCGCAGCCGGCTATCGTCAGTGCATATCTCAGTTGCTGTAATGTCATGAATTCTCCTTTTCCAGATAACGCTTTTTACTTGAAAAACCGCGGCCGGAAACCTCACTGACACGATTGATCACAACAAATGCATCCTCATCCACCGAATGGATCAGCTTCTCCGTCTTCGCCAGTTCCTGTATTGACACCACCGTAAGCAGCATCTCTGTCTCCCGCTCCATGTATCCGGTCTCACTTTTTAACATTGTAACACCGCGGTCGATATCTGTTAAGACTGCTTTTCTGATCTCATCGATTTTCTCACTGACTACTTTGATCTGCATCTTTGCAGTTCCAAGCATCAGGCACTTATCCAGCACCACGCTGTAGACAATCACCAGCAGAATACCATAGAGAAGCTGTTCTCCTGTACTGTCAAACGCCTGGAGCAGCAAAATCAGCATATCGAATACATAAATGGACTTTGACACCGGTATCTTAAAATAACGGTTCAACACAAGCGGCGGTATATCCATGCCGCCAGTCGATGCGCCCGCACGGATCACAACGCCGATGGCTCCTCCGATACAGATTCCTCCAAAGATCATGCAGAGAATTATATCGTCCGTGATCGCATAGCCGTGCAGAAGCCGTGTAAACAGCTCCAGCGCTACCGGATAGCTGAAGGTGCTGACCAGTGTGTTTGCTGCAAATTTTTTCCCGAATACCGCAAATCCGATCAGAAACATAACCGTATTGAACAGCAGTACAAACACGGAGACGGAACAACCCATCATGTGGTGCACAAACAGCGCAATTCCCGTCGTTCCGCCGGTAATCAGTCCTCCCGGCACAATGAACATTGCCACACCGAATGCATACAGGCAGTTCCCCAGAATCACCACGCACGTCTCGAGCACTCTTTTCCAAAATTCATTCATCTTTCCTGTCTCCTCTGATCAGATTTCTTATCAGCTTATAAATACCCCGCACAACCGAGAACACAAGGAACATTACAATGAATCCGAATACACCCATCACAATGTCTGCAAATTCCATATTGCCGGTGCCTGTTACTTTCTGCCCGATCTCTATGGCAAACGTGATCACGATAATCAGTGTCAGCACATAAATCCACGCAATTACCATGACATGATCATGCTTTGCCAGCCATTTAAAAACAGGATACACGACAAAAATGAATCCCATTCCCATCATACCAATGACGAGAAAATGCAGTTCTTTATCTGTAAAATTGTATTCATACGCATCATTCAGACGAAGAATGTGGCTGTGAATCTTCGCAATCCATTCCACAATCCAGTACAGCAGCTCTTTCATAATTACCTCCTGCTTCTAGTTTTTGGAATAAGATTACTACGAATCTCAGCCACATGCAAGTCAGCGTATTAGCGGAATAAAATCTCAGCACAGTGTATTTTTGTACACCGTTCCCCCTTTCATAATCAGGCGCAGATGATCGGTGTCTGCAAGAACCGATACACTTTTTGTCGGATCTCCATCCACCAGAAGCAGATCTGCATAGGATCCCGCCTCCAGCACACCGATCTTTCCCTTCGGGTAAGGATTCTGGTAGGTCGTAAGTGCAAACACCTCGTTTGCAGTGCCCGTCAAAGCCCTCAGCGCCCGCATTGTGCCGAAGCGCTTTTCGTAATACCGGATATCCTCGCTCTGCTCCACCTGATAATCCGGTCCCGTGATCATCATATCCGTTCCGAACAAAAGCCTGATATCCTCATGCCGGTTTAAGATCTCGGTAGCCGTCGCCTCCGCACAGCACACCATCTCGTCTTTCGGCGGCATGTTCTCTACACCGAGCATGTCCTCATACTTTTTAAACTGAGGCATGGGATTTAAAAATGCTCCTGCCGCCGCCACCTGCTCTGCCGCCGTCTCGTCGATGAGATGTGCGTGCTCGAGACTCCGCACGCCCGCTCCCAGCGCGCGCAGGATCGCCTTCGGCGTATACAGATGCGCTATGACGTAGGTTCCGTAATCTGCTGCCACATCGCAGGCGGCTTTCATCTCCTCCGCTGTAAACTGTACGGTCTCAATCGGGTCACAGCTGGACATGCAGCCGCCGCCCGCCATCAGTTTGATGTGGGATGCACCGCGGTAGAACTGCTCGCGCACTGCCCGGATGATCTCCGGCACCCCGTCCGCCAAAACGGTGCTGGACGGATGCCTGTACTGGATGTCGCGATAGGTATGCGCATACTCCGAATCTCCATGCCCGCACGTCTGGCTGATGTAGGCACCGCAGGGATAGATGCGCGGTCCCGGAAGCACACCCTCGTCAAACGCCAGCTTTAATCCCTCGCTCACACTTCCCGCATCACGGAACGTGGTAAACCCGGCCATCAGCGCATCCTTACATTTTGCGACGGTCAGCACCGTGGCGTAATCCACCGGGAATTCTCCCTTTGCGAACAGACATCCCATGTGAACATGCGCGTCCGTCATTCCCGGCATCGCCACCATGCCCGTGCCGTCAAATACCTCGTCAAAATTTTCTTCCGATACTTCATCCGCAGTAATCTCTGTGACAATATCGTCCTCAATGACAATCTTTTTCCCTTGCGCCAGCCCGCTGCTGTGCCCGTCGAATACCGCTGCGTTTTTGATCAGTTTTTTTCTGTGTTTTTCCATGCCTTATCCTCTGTGGGACTGTGCAGTCTTATGCACCCTGTCCGTCTTATGAAAATTTATCACGCACCACTTCCGCCAACAGTCTCGCTGTCATATCGACCCCCAGAGTTGCGCTGTTGACCATCAGATCCATATGGTTCATATCGTTCGGCAAATACCCCGCATACCGCATATGGTAGGCATCTCTCGCCTTGTCCACATCACGGATCATCCGCTTCGCCGCCTTTGTGTCCATGCCGAGATCATTGACACAGTTGACAATGCGGTCTTCGTACGGCGCATAGATAAAAATTCTGATCAGATGATCGCAATCCTCCAGAATTGCGTCCGCACATCTGCCGACAATGATGCAGGATTCCTTCACGGCAAGTTTTTTTATCATCTCGCTCTCCGTCTTAAACAGGGCATCCTGCGTCGCCGTGGTTCCGCTGCCGAGTGGGAAACTCATGAACAGATACTTTGCCGACTCCTCCAAATTGCTCGCTTCCTTTAACGGAATGTTATGAACTTTGGACGCCTCCTCCACAATATCTCTGTCGTAGTATTCAATTTCCAGAAGTTCTGCCAGTTTCTTTGCAATCGGTCTTCCCAGACTTCCAAATTGTCTTGAAATTGAAATCACATATTTCTGCATATCTTTCTCTCCTCTCCGTCTTCGCACACAGCTATGACTCTTCCTTTAAAATACGTTTTAAGAATTTTCTGGTTGCCTCCTCCTTCGGATGATCAAAGATCTCCTCCGGCGTTCCTTTTTCCACAACCACACCGTCTGCCATAAAAATAACCTGACTTGCCACTTCTCTTGCAAACTGCATCTCATGTGTTACCACAATCATTGTGACTCCCTGTTTTGCGAACTGTTTCATGACATTTAACACCTCTCCCACCAGCTCCGGATCGAGTGCGGACGTCGGCTCATCAAAAAGAATGACCTCTGGATTCGCTGCCATTGCCCGTGCAATTCCGACACGCTGCTGCATGCCGCCGGATAGCTGTGCCGGGTAGTAATCGTACTTTCCTGCAAGACCGACCTTGTCTAAAAGTTCTTTTCCGGTCTTCTCGGCCTCTTCCTTTTTCATATGGCGTCCCACGGTAAGCCCCAGCGTCACATTGGAAAGAACCGTCTTGTTCACGAAGAGATTGTAATTCTGGAAAACGAAGGAAGTATTTCTCCGAATCTCCAGCTTTTCCTTATTTTTTACATTTTTTAAGTTATATTCTCTTCCGTTTAAGACCATCGTGCCTTCATCCGGTTTTTCCAGAAGATTCAGGCAGCGCAAAAAGGTGGTCTTACCGGAACCGCTCGGTCCGAGTATGACGATGACGTCCCCTTTCTGTACATCAAGATCGATTCCTCTTAAAATCACATTATCTCCAAAAACCTTTTTTACATTTCTCACTTCTAATACTGCCATAGCCCTGTTTCCTTCCTATTATAATAATGTACGATGCCGTACCGCATCTCAGCCTGCCAGTGTCTTAACGCTTTTTGAAAATTTCCGTTCCACATAGTGGCTCAGCCGCTCTAACACAATTCCGATGCCCCAGAATACCATGGCTGCCGCCACATACGCCTCCAGGTAAGAGTACGCCGCACTTGCCGCGTTGATGGAATCCGTCAGAATATCTGACACTCCGATGACCGACACTAACGCCGTTCCCTTTACCAGCGAGAGAATATCGTTCGTGAGCGGTGGAATGACCGCCCGCACCGCCTGCGGCACAATCACATGGAAAAAGGTCTGTGCTTTTGTCAGTCCCGAGGCATATCCCGCTTCATACTGTCCCTTGTCCACGGAGATCAGACCGCTTCTTATGATTTCCGAAATACTGGCAAGACTGCAGAACACCAGAGCTGCAATCGCCACATACATCAGACTGACATCCTTGATCGTCTTCTGTGAATGAAAAAATGCTGCGATACTGGAAAACTGCGTCGTCCAGATCAGATAAAAGATGAGCAGAACCAGATTCATCGGAAACGCTTTGCTCAGTGCCATAAGGACATCCATAACCGGCTTTAGCACCGGCACTTTATAGACTCTCACCATTGCAATCAGGGTTCCTAAAACGATACAGATGACCAGTGTGACCGCACTCATCATCAGATTTAACGGGATCGCCCCCACTGCCGCCTTCAGGCAATTCCATAACAGGCTTCCTTTTATCATAACTGCACCGCCTTTCTCCTGCGCACAGCCGGCATGCCGCTTCTGCCAAAGTCAAGGCTCTTATTGATCTGGTTGAACAGGAATTCCAGGATCAGGCTTAAGACTGCAAATACCAGTGCGCAGATAATGTAACCTTCCAGGGTGTGCCCCGTGACGCTACCCAGCGATCTGGTCTTTCCGATCATATCAATGACGCCTACCATGTATGCCAGCGCCGTCGCCTGGAATGCATAGATGAACGTCGTGCCCATCATCGGAAGAGATATTCTCGCCGCCTGCGGTGCCACAATGTGAACGAGCGTCTGCCACCCGGTCAGTCCTGCGGCATATCCCGCTTCTGTCTGTCCCATGGGAACCGCCAGCACGGCGGAACGGATCGTCTCTCCCATAAATCCGCCGTTGTTCAGGCCGTACGCGATATATATGTACACAACCCGGTCGATCGCGGAGCTGTCAATTCCCATCTGCCCTAAAAGTGCCGGAACACCAAAGTAGACGACAAACATCTGGCAGATGACCGGCGTACACCGGATATAGGAGATAAAGACTGCTGCAATCTGGCTTAACACCGGTATTTTTTTTATTCTGATCCACGCAAGCAGGCATCCTAACAGCAATCCGCTTCCGAACGAGATCAATACGATTTCCAGCGTCACCGGAAACTTCACTATGACCTTTGGAAAAAAATATACAAAACGTTCCCATGATAACATACGATCAAATCCTTTCTCTCCTGCTTACTCCTCGGTAAGATCCTCGCCGATCCACTCTTCACACAGTTTTCCTAGCGTTCCGTCTTCCTTCATCTCTGCAAGTGCCGTATCGAATGCTGTCTGGAAATCCGTCTCATTCTTGCTGAACAGGAAGTAAATGCCGCCATTGTCGGACTGATAAACGCTGTCCTTGGATACATCCATGAAATTGTCATACTGCGCATTGAAGTTCAGCATCTCGATGCTGGATGCGATATATGCGTCGTACAGTCCGTTTTTGATGCCGGCACTGATCGTCTCATAGCCGTCCGGGTACTCCAGATGAATCTCCTCGTCCGGATGTGCCGCATTCCAGTCAAGAACGATCGTCTCTGCCAAAAGTCCCGGCGTGGTTGCCACGGTCTTTCCTGCAAGCGATGCCATATCCGTAATATCCGTTCTTCCTTTCAGATAGCCGATGTAGAACTTGTCGGCATTTACAATCGGCACTGCCGAATAGCTGTACTTTTCCGCGCGCTCTTCCTTGTATCCGAACGAACCTCCTGCCGCTGCATAGTTTCCGGTATCAATTCCCACCAGAAGGTTCGTCCATTCGTCCATCACAATATCCATATTGTACTGATCACCGATGCGGTTCTGCACTTCACAGAGAATCGCATATTCATATCCCTCGTACTCCTCATTTTCATTCATGTACGAATACGGCTTGTTCTCTGCGCTGATTCCCACTTTTACTTTCTTGGCATCCGCCGATGCAGTAGATGCGGTAGTATCCGCCGTCGCCGTCGTTGTCTCCGCGTCAGAGGAACCTCCACAGGCGGTAAGCATACCCAGTGCCATCACTCCTGCCAGTGCCGTTGCTGTTACTTTGATCATCATTGTTCTTTTTTTCATAATGGCCTCCATTCTGAAAGGGTTCCGCCTGTGGCGCCTGTACCTTTCGATAAAATCAAAAGGCGCCCAGAGCTGATGCTCTGAACGCCTTCGTTCCAAAAGTGGTTTGTCATAAATTTTGTTTATAGTTTAATGGTTTGAAAGATGATTGTCAACCATGGATTTTGACATAATTTTTCTAAAAATTCCATTTATCTTTATGAATTATAACTATTCTCCTATAATTTTAAGTTATTTATCTCACAATCTCTTTCATCGCAGCGATAAACATCTTACATTCCTCCGCCGTTCCGATGCTGACACGGTTGTGTCCGTTCGGCGCGCCAATCATGATCTTACGCTCTGCCAATTCATTTTTTACCCGCACCGGATCCATTTTTTCCCGCTGCTCCGCTGTGGCATCCTCCGGGATTCCGAAGAAAATAAAGTTTGCCGCCGGCGGGACAACCTCAAATCCGAGCTGTTTTAATTCGTCTGCCACATAATTCCGGTTTTCGATGTTGAGCGCCTTCACTTTTTTGATGTAATCCTGGTAATCCAGCGCCGCCTCGCATGCCAGAAGTCCCGGACCGCTGTAATTCCATGCCTGACATGCCTTCATGATCGCATCCGCAAGCGCCGGCTGCGTAATCGCATAACCAATCCGAAGTCCCGCCAGTCCGTATGCTTTGGAAAATGTCCGTTGCACGATCAGCGGTCTGTCATACCCTTTCTGTACCATCTCGATCATGCTGTAGTGCGTAGGGTCATCCACATATTCATAGTATGCTTCATCGACGATCACAACCACGTCCTGGTCGTCATCCGGATGAAGTCTGGCTGCTTTTTCATGCACTTTCCGGATAAATTTCTCGATCTTCGCGCCGTTGATATATGTTCCGGTCGGATTGTTCGGGTTCACGACCACGACAAGCTTTGTTTTCTCCGTGACCGCCTCATACATTCCGTCGAGGTCAAAGTGATAATCCGCTGTCAGAGGGATCTCGACTCTCTTACCGCCATAATCATTGACCATATCCGGGAACGACTCGTAGGACGGCATACAATATACGACCTCGTCTCCGGGATTGATAAAAATCTCTCCCAGCATATCGATCACGGCGCTCGATCCCGCACCGATGATCACATAATCCTCCGGCTTGGAATTCTCCCCGAACTCATTGGTCTCCGACGCAGCCTCCGCCGTCTTGTCCAGTCCGTAGAAGTCCGCGATTTTCTGCTTCAGGTCGATGGCAAAAAAGTCCTGGTACTCGTTGACGCGCCCGATGCTGTCGATCAGAAGCTTCGTCACTTCCGGAGCAGGTCCGTAATTATTTTCGTTATAGTTAAGCCGCGTCACTCCCTTCGGTGTGGATGTCTTCTGTCTGGCGCCGCGCTTGCTTGCCGGTTTTACTTTCATGCTGTCCCGCAGTAATGCTGTTACATTTTTCATAATTTCCTCCAATCCGGTCACTGACCTCTGCCGTTATGCGCCCTCGTGGTTAATCACGGAAGTCGGTGTCCCATTCAGGTAATTTCTAAAGTTGTCAATCGCCATATCAATCGCACGGAACCGGGATTCCCTGGTAAGCCATGCAATATGCCCCGTTATGGTGCAGTTTGGCGCCGTAAGGAGCGGTGTCCCGTGCCGCGGCGGTTCCTCCGCCAAAACATCGAGCGCTGCCGCCCGCACCTTTCCGGACTTTAATGCCTCCGCAAGCGCCGCCTCGTCGATTAAGATTCCCCGCGCCGTGTTGATTAAAATGACGCCGTCCCTCATCCGGGCGATTGTCTCTTTATTGATAACGTGTGTGTTGCCGTTCTCCGGGAGGTGCAGGGAGATCACATCCGCTCTCACAAGAAGTTCCCCGAGCGAGCTTACCTGCTCCACAAAGGAATATGCCTCGCCCCGCTTCACGGTGCGGCTGTAGGAAATGACGTGCATACCGAATCCCGCCGCCATCTTCGCAAACGCAAATCCGATCGCGCCCAGTCCGACGACGCCCACCGTCTTCCCGTACAGCTCGATCTGCGGAACGACCGCCTTGCAGAATTCCGGCGCGTTCCCCGGATCGCTCCAGTCGATCTCCCGGACTCTCTGATCCTGCACCTCGATGTGGTGACAGGTATGCATCAGCAGTGCAAACGCGTGCTCGGCAATCGTCTGTGCGCCGTACACCGTGTTAGTGACCGTCACCCCATAGCGTCTCGTCATGGCGTAATCAAACGATTCATAACCATGTCCCAGGGTGGCGATATATTTTAACTTCGGGTGCTTTTTGAAAAATGCTTCACTCATCAGCCCTTCCGTAATCCAGACACCGAACAGTGCATCCGCATCCTCCACCAGCTCATCCAGTTCTTCCATGGACGGGTAGGTGTCCACAATCTGCAACTGTACACCGCCTGCCCCGGGGATCGCTTCGAGTTCTTTCCATTTGGAGATCAGTTCCTCCGCTGTAATGTCCGGCTGAATGATTTCTTCCCGGATAATCACAATTTTCATACGTCCGCCCTCCTTTTCTATCTGTAAATCGTTGTTTTATGCATCCTATTTTCACATGCAGATTCTCTTTGCGATTTTTATGCATAATTTTTTTTTATGATATTGAATATAATTTTATTTTATGATATTGTCAAGTACAAGAACAAAATTTTTTTAATCTCTGTTTTTCCCTTATATATCCGCATTTTTTCCTGATGCGGGATAATAATATGTATTTTATCTATGCACAAAAACGGTTTGCGGCTTTCCATATCATAAATAAAACTAATGTCATATAGCTGGTATGTGAGGCAGGAGAAAGAGAGAATTGTATTTGCAGAATGGAGTGTGATAAAATATGAGAAAAAAGAACGCAGGCAGCACACCGGCGGGCAGCGCACCGGTCTCGTTTCGCACATCGGTCGCTTCCTCTATGATTACCATGCTGCTTCAGAGTGCCTACTCTGTCGTCGACGGTCTGTTTGTAAGCAATCTGGTTGGAGATACCGCCCTGGCAGCTGTGAATGTCGCGTGGCCCATCATCGCTGTCATCACTGCCGCCGGAACCGGAATCGGCGCAGGCGGAGCCTCCTATATGAGCATCAAGCAGGGCGAACAGAAGTTGGAAGAGTCCAACCGTGTCAGAGCCAATACGATCCTTGCACTTTTTGCGGCAGGCGCTGTGATTACCGTATGCTTCCTTCTATTTTTAACGCCGCTGCTAAAACTGATGGGCGCCTCCGGCAATCTGCTCACCGCTGCGGAACAGTACGGCAGAATCATGATTGCAGGCGGCGTCATCCAGGTTTTATCCTGCGGACTTGCACCTATATTAAGGAATGAGAACCGGCAGGTCGGTGCCATGACCATCATGGTCCTGGGGTTCCTCTTTAATCTCACGATGGATTTCGTACTGCTTTACTTTTTCCATCTGGGCATCGGAGGCGCCGCTCTGGCCTCTTTGGGCGCGCAGCTGCTGACCACCGCCCTCTGTTTTCTCACACTTTTCGGTGTCACAGACCGCCTCCGCGCGCGGCTCGGCCTTCCGGGCTCTGCCGGCACATCTCTCTGCCCCCTGAGCAGGGAGCAGTTCGTCTTTGAGAAAGACTGCTGGAAGCGCATTTTTTCCATCGGAATCTCTCCTTTCGGGATATCACTGACGCCGTCGCTTTTAATTCTCTATCACAACATCGCCTGCCTGAATTACGGGGATCTTGCCGTGAGCGCATATGCGCTGATCTCCTCAACCATCGGCTCGTACCGGATTCTGCTGATCGGCGTTGCGGAGGGAATGCAGCCGCTTGCCAGCAAAGCCTACGGCGCATCGCAGAACGGAAATGCCACTCCCGCAGAGCGGATCGCCGCCTACGACGAGATCCGGCATATCCGTAACAAAGCCATCCGGACTGCGATTGCCGCCAGCGTTCTTCTGTTTTTGTTCACCATCGCCACCGCCTCCTTCTATCCGGCTCTGTACGGCTATCAGGGAGACGCTGCTGCTGCCGGCTATCACGCGGTTATGCTTACCGCTGCCCAGCTCATCTTTACCGGCATCGTGAGAGTAACCAACAGCTTCTTCTATGCCGTAGGAAAGAACCGCTATTCTTTATTTATGATCTATTTTGATCCACTCTGTCTGACTCCTGCAGCATTGGCAGTGCTGCCGCATTTCTTCGGGACGGACGGAATCTGGCTGACTGCCGTGATTACACAGTTTCTATTAAACCTTGTCGCCGCCGGCATGTTTGTGCGGCACAATGCGCAGATGAAACGTGAGCAGGCAGCTCTGACAAAAGGAGTATAACCATGACACTACAACAAATGAGATATGTGATTACAACCGCAGAATGTTATTCCATCACAAGTGCTGCTGAGAAATTCCAGCTGTCACAGCCCAATCTGTCGAACGCGATCAAAGATCTGGAGCAGGAACTCGGCATCCAGATCTTCGAGCGGAAAAAAAGTGGCGTCTCTTTAACCCCCGACGGCGCCGAGCTGGTCCGCTCGATCCAGCCGATCTTAAACCAGGTGCAGCGCCTTGAGGACACCTACAAACAGCCGAGCAGCCACAGGATCTCTTTTAGCGTTGCCACACAGCACATTTCCATTGTGACAGAGGTCATGATTGCCTTCATGAAGGAGCAGGACCCGCACTTTAACGAATACAATTTCCAGTATCTCCAGCTGCGCACCAAGGAGATCTTAGATTACGTCGCATCGGAATTCTGTGAGATCGGCGTTCTGTTGAAAAACCGTGAGAACCGCGTTCTCGACTGGGAGATGGAGCAGCAGGAACTTGATTTTCATCTGCTGGCAACCATGCGCCCCAAAGTCTATGTTCCCAAGCAGCATCCGCTCGCCGGCAGGACGAAGGTATCGATGGAAGACCTGGCTCCCTATGTCTACAGCCACTATTTTCAGGGAATCGACAGTTCCAGAGACCGCTTCTTCTCCGAGGAGCTTGTGGAGAATACCGTCGCAAAAAAAACAATCACCCTCACGGACGAGATGGCGGATGCCAGCATCGGCATGGAGATGAACACCTATACCATCGGTTCCGGCATGTCTGGTGAGAATCTGCTGGAAAAAGATTACGCCGTCATGAATCTGGACACGCATCAACGGATCGAACTTGGCTGGATCTCCCGCAGGGATCACGAACTAAGTAATTTCGGCAAGCGCTTCCTGGATCTGCTGGCAGAAAAACTCAACTCCATGCAGTTGGATTAGCGAATAGGTAATCTTTGGACACGTTTTTGTGTAATAGGAACAAAGTTTCCTATTACACGAAAAAGGGACAGGGGGCGCACAGCACTTCGTGCTGTGCAGCTCCCTGTCCCTTTTCTCCTGTCATCTGCAGGCGTATCGCTTAGTAAACATGCTTTTTCGACTTGTGGGCTTCTCTCGCTTCCTCGACCGCCTCATGGTCTGCCATATTCACCTTTGCTGCTACTTTTTTCTTCTTCAACGGATGTTTTGGATTCTTATCTGACATGATCATACGCTTCCTTTCTCTCTGTCATCCTTATCCTTCAATCGCAATGTATTTCTTCTGCTCTACTGCAGGCTTTGCTTCCTTCTTCGGAACAACCAGCGTTAAGATACCGTGCTTGAACTCAGCCTTGATATCCTCCTCGGTTACGCCCTCGCCCACATAGAAGCTCCGGCTGCAGGCACCTGCATAACGCTCTCTGCGGATGTAACGTCCGGATTCTTTCTCCTTCTCGTCCTGATCCAGTCCCTTGGCGGCACTGATGGTCAGATATCCGTCATTCAGCTCTACGGTAATCTCATCCTTCTTGAAGCCCGGAAGATCAACTTCCATCTTGTAGCCATCCTTCATCTCCTGAATATCTGTCTTCATCAGGTTACCGGCTCTTCTGCCGTACAGCTTCTTGTCAACCTTGCGCAAATCTCTGTCATCGAAAAATGGGAAATCATCAAACCAGTCATCAAATAAGTTCTCTCCAAAAATACTAGGTGTTAACATAAGTCATCTCTCCTTTTCTACTTCGTACCTGCCTTCGGCAGATACACTCATGCTGTTTCCTTGTTTCTTTGGAACCGGGATGTTCTGGGAACTCATAGAACTCATTTCCTGTTCTCCTTTTGTTCCTCTCCTTTGTTCTGACTATGTTATAGCACTGTTTATTAGCACTGTCAAGTGTTGAGTGCTAATTTTCTGTGAACTTTTTGTGAAATCCTGCAATTGCTTGATTTTATGGCATTTCAAGCATTGTTATCGTCCAACGATACATCATTTCCCTTGATTCCCTCTGTTTTCTTCCCGAAGTACCGGCATCCGAAAGATCTGCACGACGAGTGGAATCACCATGATAAACCACACGAGCGGCTCCGCCACAATGACACCGGTGTAGCCTAACATCGGCACAAGCGTGGCGGCGATCACGATTTTCCCGACCATCTCAAGTGAACTCGATATGAGCGGCGTGATATGATCGCCCAGTCCCTGCATGGCGTTTCGGAGCACGCAGATCACCGCCGTCACATAGTAGAACAGCGTGTCGCATTTCAGGTAGCTGGTCGCATTTAAGATCACAACCTCATTCGTGCTTCCCGTCACAAGATATACCAGCCAGCTGCCGATCGTGTAGCTCGCCACCGCGGAAAGCGTACACCAGATGCAGGTGTAGAAAATGCCGAGCCGGATGCCTTTTTTGACCCGGTCGATCCTGCCCGCGCCCAGATTCTGTCCGCAGTAGGTCGCCATCGTCTGTCCGAAGACGCTAAACATCGTCATAAAAATCTCGGAAATTTTCCGTGCCGCCGTATGCGCCACGATGATATCCTGCCCCAGCTTATTGATCGCCGTCTGGAGTGTCAGCGAGCCGATATTGACCAGCGAGCTCATAAAGCCCATTGACAGCCCCGATCCGAGCATGTTTTTCATCATCGCCGTATCCGCATCCCGGAAATCCTCCCGCACAAGGCGGAGCATTTCATACCGTCTCAACATGTAGAGCCAGCAGATCACAAACGCCAGGATCTGAGCCAGAACCGTGGCGGCGGCAGCTCCCCGCACTCCCGCTTTTAACACCAGCACGAACAGAAGATCTCCCGCGATATTTAACGCCACCGACACTGCCAGAATCACGAGCGGCGTGACGGTATCCCCGAGCGCCCGAAGTGCTGCGGCACACGCGTCATAGAGGAATGTCGCAAGAAGTCCCGCTATGATGATAAATATGTAAGGTCCTGCCACCGGAATCAGATGCTCCGGCACATTTAAAAACCGCAGGATCGGCTGTAAAAACACCAGTCCTAGCACCGTCAGCACGACCGAGATCACCGTTCCGAGCACCAGGGAAGCGGCAAACGATTTTTTCACGCCCCGGATATCCTTTGCGCCGAACCGCTGTGCCGTGATGATGGCAAACCCGTTCGCCAGCCCGAGCAAAAAGCCGATGATAAGATTGCTGAGCGTCGTCGTTGCACCGACCGCAGCGAGCGCATCCTCCCCGAGAAAAGAGCCGACAATTCTCGTGTCGGTCACGCTGTAGGTCAGCTGCAGCAGATTCCCGAGAAATATCGGCAGTGCAAACGCAAGAATCAGCGTTGACGGTTTTCCTTTTGTAAGATCTTTCATTCGACCGGTCTCTCCTTTTTCGCTACCGGCTTGCGCCGGATTCTGTGATACTGCGGGCGGAGCGTCACCTCCGACACCGCCACGCCCTCTCTCTGCCCCACGATATACGCCACCGCCTCCGCGACGTCCTGCGGCAGAAGATAGCTCTCCGTCTCCTCCCCCACCGTAAAGTCTGCATTGCGGTACAATTCCGTCTTCGTCATATCCGGGGATACCGTCGCCACGCGCACACCGTATTTTCGCGCCTCGTCAAAGAGGCTGCGCGAAAAGCTCGCAAGTCCTGCCTTTACCGCGCCGTAGGCACAGCCATGCGGATTCGACTGCTGCGCCGTCACGGATGCGATATTGACGATGCAGCCCTTGTTTTTCTTAAACCCGCGCAGCAGCTGCTGGCTTAATATCATCGGCACTTCCAGATCTGTGCGCACCATCTCCTGAATCTTCTTCGGGTTTAACTCCTCGTGCAGCCCGTAGTATGCGCTGCCGGCATTGTTGACAAGCAGCGTCACCTCGGCTTCCGCCGCGATTTCCCGTACCATCTTCAACATTTTTTCCGTGTCCAGAAGATCACAGACCACCGCATGAAACAGCGGATTGCCTGCAGCGTCCGGAAACTGTTCCGCAAAACTGCTGCCGAACGAGCGCCCGATGCCAAACACCTCATATCCCATTTCGCACAGTCTGGCACTGATCGCCGCCCCGATCCCGGAAGATGCCCCCGTGACAATCGCCGCCTCGTTTTTTCTACACTGCTCCATGTATTCTCTCCTTATTCCTTCCATCGGAAAATCCGCTCTGCCGGAAGATAAGCGGCAAGTTTTTCCGTCATATACTGCTCCATCTCCTCCATGAGCGCCGTCGGGTAATGATACACCCCTCCGTCATTCTGGTAGGGGAACTGCACCACCGCCGAGTCCGGTTCGTTTTTCCGCATCTTCTTCAGATAATCCTGGGAGATACGAAAAGTTCCGACGCTGACATCCACCAGTTTTTCCAGATCCAGCTTCTCACAGACCTGCGCAAACATCGCGTCATAGTGCTTCTTCCAGTCACTGCAATAGATCATCGGGTCAAAGCAGAGGCGCACTAAAAAGCCGTGTTCCATCGCCGCTTCCGCTCCTGCCAGCCGCCCGGCAAGCGAAGCCGTACCATGCTCATATGCATCAATCACCTGCTGCGGTGAGATGGTAAACGCACAGATGACACCCGCCTCCGGCCGGACCATCTGCCACAGGCTGCCTCCGGTTCCCTTGGTTCTAAGCTCGATGCGCAGCCGCTGCCCGCCGGCATTCACCCTGCGCACAAACTCGATCCAGCGCGCCGCATAGCCGGTCAGATGCTCTAACGCCAGCAGATCCGTGTCATAGGACACGCACAGGTAGACCGGGTGCACGGCAAGTCTCTTTTCCACTTCCGCAAAAATATCCTCCAGATTGACAAACACCACCAGATTGGAGGACGGATACATCCCCTTTAAATAGCAGTATTCGCAGTCAAACACGCAGTTCATCACACAGGAAGTGTAGTAAAAATGTTCGTTTCCAAAGCTCTGGCAGACCGGCGCGCCGGTGTAGAGCAGCTCTCCGTGTTTCGCCGCAAGAATCAGATTCTGCGCCGCATGCTGCCTGACATAATCCTGCCTGCTCCGGCAGAAAACGTCCTTATAGTGGTCGATGGCAATCACTTCCGCCTGTGGAAACTGCGCGAGCATCCGCTTTGTCTCCGGATCTTCCGCCACTTCCCGCTCCACATAGATATGGGAAAACGGCGGATTATAATAAGACCTGTTTAAGTTCTTCAAGCCGCACCTTCCCTTCCCGCCTGTCCTTGCACGGGAGCAGCCCCCGCGCATACCATTCTTTCAGTTCCGCTTTCCAGTCGTATCCGTCAAGCGCCGCATACGTGATATACTGCCGCACCGACGCCCGCATCGTCTGCGAGCAGTGCAGCGCCGCAAATAGCCGCTCCAGCACCGCCTCATCTTCCTGCAGAATGCCGCCGTTTCGCTGCGTCTCTTCCTCGGCTGCCGCCTCATGCAGATTTGTGAAAAATGCTGCGACCTCCTTTACATGCTGTTCCAGCAGCCCCGTGAGCGTATCCGCCGTCATTCTCTCCTGCCCCGCAGCTCCGAAGTCCGATACCACCTTCAAAAAGAGCATCCGATCCGGAGAAAAAAAGCGGATGCCTGCCTGATAGACAGCCGCCGCTTCCATATCATATAAAACTCCATGTGCCACGGCTTTTTGCAGCGGCTGCATCCCGGTCACAAGTTCACGTTCCTTCCACGGGTGCCGGTACAGAATATCCGGATAGAACGTTTTCCCGGTTGCCTGCTCCGTGATCTTATGGCACAAATACAGGTCTCCGATCTGCGCGGCATTTACCGCCCCGTATCCGCTGTCCATGTCCCGGTCTGCCGGTTCACAGCCACCTGCCGCGCCTTCTGCCGCCGCGCATCTGCTGTCCATGTCCCGGTCTGCCGGTTCACAGCCACCTGCCGCGCAGCAGCCGATATTGACGAGAAAGTCTGCCGCATCTGCTCCATCCCTCGCACAGACTGCCGCGGCCGCAACAGCCGCAGCAATCTCCCCCACACCGGTCACAACCAGCCGGATGCCTGCGCTCTCATTGTCAAACACCTCAAACGGCGCATACGCCGTGTTCTTTTTTAATTCCAGTTCCCGGATGAGTCCGTGTGCCTCCTGATAGAGCGCCATCATCACATAAATCATCGTCTGTCTCTAACCTTTCCAATACGCCCGGATGGTGTCTTCCACAAGATTCTCTCCGATCACAATCAGAACATCCTGCCCATTTGCAATCGGCTTTCGCGTGATCTCCTGCTGTGTTGCATTGATCTCCAGCCATGTGCCATCCGGATTCTGCAAAAATCCCTTCACACGGAAAATATGTCCGCACGCCGGATCTTTCAACATCTTCTTCACCGCCGCCGTAACCGCATCCCCGTCCAGATGCATATCCAGAAAATACAACGACTCAAACGCCTGTCCCTTCGCAAAGTCCGGCTTCTCATAGCTTGCGATATAATAACCGCAGGAGAGAATCGCGGCAAACTCCTGATCCGGGAGCGGTTCTGCGCCCTCGCACAAGATTTTCTGATCCGCCCGCTGCTTGCAGCCGAGCGCCGCAAGCGACCGCTTCAGATGCGCGATCGTATTCTGCCGCTGCTCCTCTGTCGCCGTGTCGCACTTGCTTAAAATCATACAGCCGGCATTTGCCGCCTGCGACGCCAGCAGGTACTCCGCCTCCGGTGAAAGTGCGTCCTCCAGACGCGCGTCCACCACAGCAATCACATTGCCGATCTCGTACCACTGATCCAGCGGCTCCTCATGCAGCACGTCAAAGAACTCGTCCATGTCGTAGATTCCCGACGGCTCCACGAGCACGCGGTCATACCCGCACATTCCCATGGCGATCAGCTTGGTGCGGAACCTTCTGCGGTGCGTCTCAGGATCGCAGCCGCCGGAGATCATCTCCAGCTCGCACTGCTCCCCCTCTAACTCCTGCAGTAACATCATATCGACATTGACCGCGCCGAAATCATTTTCCAGAATTCCGATATTCTGCCCCTGCTCCATCAGGCGCTTCGCATATTTTTTCAAAAACGTCGTCTTCCCCGATCCGAGGAAGCCCGTGATCAGATCAATTTTTACCATGGCAGTCCTCCCTATGCATCCGATCTGGAATATGCATTCTTCATCTGACTGCTGAGTTCAAATAAAACCTTGTCCAGGGTATCTGCCGTCTCCTTCTGCAGCATCTTCGCAATGCTGCGGTTTGCCTCCTCGCGAAGTCTTCTGCGCATCACGGCATCCGTCTCCTTGGAGAGAAGTTCGTCGTAGTGATGGATCAGCTCGTGTCCCTTCGCCATCACATGCTCCTGATAGCGCTCGATATGGAACACCGAGCTCCGGTAGGATGCGTCTGCCATCGCCGCAATCAGCCGGCTCGACCAGTAAAAGTTCTCCGTGGACACCTCGCCTGTCGTGTTCGACAGATATTCCGGCGTCTCCTCCACATCGGCATAGAACGGCACCAGCACGTTAAATGCGTTTGACGCAAATGCCAGCCATTCAATCACGCCGTTCTCCTGCTCCATCTGCGGGCGCATCTGGATCACTGCGAGAAAATCGTTCCGGTTGATGCCGATCGAGCGGTATGCACCGCGCAGGGACTTATCCCCGTAAGCGGCATACGGGTCATACGGCGTTCCCTGGAAATGGGAGGATAAGACGTATTTGACGTCCTCCACCGTCACTTTTTTCTCCGGCACCATGCACCACGGAAGATCATCCGAAGCCGGTGTGAAATCCGCATGCGGTCCATCCCACACCTTCGTGTGCGGATTCAGATAACGCTCCATGAACCACGCACGCGGCGTGTTGTATACATGATCCGCATCGTCATGACTGCCGAACGCGTCGCGCGGGTGAAACTCGCCATCCTGTGAGAGATCCAGATGATACGTCTTTACGAATTCTTCCAGATCCGCCGGGCACATATATTCCCTCTGCTCCCCAAGCGCATCGGCAAAATCAAACCGGTCAATTCCAAGCTGGTTCGGCATGACCACATAGACATCATCCGGCACTCTGCGCGCCATCCAGTGATGTCCGCCGATTGTCTCCATCCACCAGATCTCATCCCGATCCTGAAATGCGATGCCGTTCATCTCATAGGTACCGTACTGCTCCAGCAGGCTTCCAAGACGTCTGACGCCCTCCCTGGCACTGCGGATGTACGGAAGCACAAGACACACAAGGTCTTCCTCACCGATCCCTCCGCAGATCTCCGGCTGACCGTTCTCTTCCTTCTGATACACCACCAGCGGATCCGCGCCGAGCACGCGCGGATTCGAGGTGATCGTCTCCGTCGCCGTCATGGCAACATGCGCCTCATTCACGCCGCTTGCCGCCCAGATACCTTTCCCATCGACCGCATTCGGCACCGCCGTGTAGCGCATCGGCTGCTCCGGCAGCTCGATCTTCACATGTGAAATCACAGACTCGTAGTGTCGCAGCTGCTCCTGGGGCTGCACGACCACAAATTTCTTCGGTGTAAAATGTCCCGAACCCGAATCGTCGTTGCGCGCAATCATCGTTGATCCGTCATAGGATGCTTTTTTTCCCACTAAAATCGTTGTACAAGCCATTGTCCATTCCTCCTTGGTATGTCTATCTGATTTTCCTGCCTCTTCGCCGGAAGCAGAAATTCCTGAAAGCATATTCCACATTGCATAAGAATCATAGCACTTTTCGCTTGTCTTCTACAAGTCCCATCTAGGAACCGGACGGAATCCGCACGAGAATCCGCTCCCCGCCGCGCTCCGCCATGGCAAGCACCGGCACGTGCTTTTTCCGGAGCAGATGCACCACCGGATATGCCGCAAATACATCCCCCTCGACGTAAACGGCCTCCGGCCGGCACTGCAGGATCTGTTTCACATAATCCTTGTTCCGAAGCTTCCAGTCGGCTTTTTCCATCGCCACTTCACCGTAACTGCCGTCCTGTTCCAGTTCCGGCAGCTCCGGCAGCGGCATGTGATAGATCTGTGCTTGCGCCATCCCCGGCAGTTCTCTTAAAAGTTCGTCCGCCGCATCGCCGCCGCCCACGTTTACAAGCGCCTTCTCATCCTTGAAGCTGTCCAGACTGATCCGGCATGCCTCCACTGCATCGGAAAGTTCCCCGACCGTCATGAGAAATCCACCCTTATGGCAGAAAACGGCGCTCTCTAAACCTGATGCCTCCGCCAGTTCTTCCTTTTCCAGTCCGAGCCAGCATTCCGGGAAGCTGCACTTATAATGGAGAGAATACTCCCGCTTCTGCGGCTGGATACAGTATCCGCCCCGGTTCGACGGGAAAATCACAAACGCAATCCCGGTCTCCGACAGGCGTTTCTGGCACGGGATAAAATAGGGCAATATCAGAATCGCGGCATCGCGCTCCGCCGTCTCCCCGGACACTACGGCACGCTCATGCGCCGCCAGCACTTCCTCGATCTGACGGTCGGCGCGCTCATTTCCGCGATAGCGCTCGAATTTATTTTCAAGGATCATGCCCGCCACGCTGGACGCCTGAAAAAAGGCGGCGTCGCTTCCGCCCTGTGCATCCCATGCCGGGTTAAAATTGCCGATGAGCGTCGCCAGTTCATTTTTTTCTCCGGTGTTGTCGTTGTTATCTAACGGCTGTACAAACGCCTCGTCAAATTCTGCCGCCAGCTCTTCCCCGAGGATTGCTCCCCCGAGCTCCTCCCACAGCAGCCCGAACGCTGCATAGGGCACGCCGTTCTCCCGCACCCGGCTGTCTTTCTGATGATGGTCGTACCGTCCTCTTCCGATGTCAAACACGATCCCGGCAAAATTCTCCGGCACCCTGTTGCCGCGCGTAATTACAATCTCCGGATTCAGGTAAAGCAGCAGCGCCGCGGAAAACACATCGTCTGCATGAAATTTTCCTCCGTGTGTAAACGCCGCCGCGTCTTTTCTCTGAATCTGTTCCAGTAAGTCTTCCGTCATTCTTTTTCTCCCTCATTTGCTTCTTCCATCACAACACTCGCCTCCGGCGCGCTGCCCGCCTCCACATAATCGAACCGGAGCACCGCCTGCTGCCAGTTCACACTGACTCTGGCGCTTTTTCCCCGCTCCCTGCCGGCCGCAGAAATCTGTTCTAACAGTTCCCCCAAGACCTCCCTGGTGAGATACCCGCCCCTCCAGTGAAAGGTAAACGTTTTTCCTTTTTTTGCTGTCTGAAGCGCACGTTTATAGACATCCTCCACCTTCGTGAAGGAAAGCTTTTTCTCCCGATAATAAAAATGCTGTGCATCCGTACATTCCGGCGCAGGCGCGATCAGGGGCTGATGATCCCGGAATACGCTCTTGTCGCAGAGATTGAAATAATCGTACCGGATCTGTGCTCCCGCACCGAGCGTGTTGTCAAATGTAGCATCCAGATGATAATACTGCCCGCCGATTTTTACAATGTTCCACGTATGGCGGTATTTGATCCCCTTCTCTGGGCAGTTTCCGCACAGAGCAATCACGCACCAGACGCCAAGCGCATCGCAAAGCACCTTTACTGACTTTGCGATTCCCTCACAGACGCCCACACCCTGTCCGAGAGGACCTATGATCTCATGGGAATACGGCTTTTTCAGCTTATCGTAGTGCACGTTTTCGCAGATAAAGTCATGGACGTATTTTTCTTTCTCCCACTCGGAGAGATTCTGCGCCGCGCGCGCCAGTTTTTCCACCCGCGCCTTCATCGCCTTCTGGTGCTCTCTGATCTTGCCTTTTTCAAAGAGGTATTCCGGCAGGAACACAAGGTTCGCCGACTCCGGATAATACCGGTACTTGTAGCCGGTCGCCCAGAAAATCTCTGGATGATCCAGCCGCAGCAGGAAAAATACCTGATAGAGATCCTCCGCCTCAAGGCGCGGCATCGGAATGGAATCCTCCAACGCCAATAGTCCCTGCAGCATCGCATGATATACCGCCTGCTTTGTTTTGTCCATTTTGCTGTAATAATATGCTTCCATCGTTGTCTCCGTGTAGTTATATGAGCTGGACTATGAGCTGGGGTTCCTGTCGGATTCCGGGATTGGGCTTTTGCCTCGATCCGGTAAGTCTCCGGCATGTTTTCTGCCTCTTTTCGCTGGGATTCCTGCCAATTCCATACTCAGCCTTCCTGCCCGGCAGGCGTCTGGCTTCTCCGGTGCACTCTCCGTCTCACAAAGTAAAAGCAGACGACTTGTAAAATAATGGTGATAATCCATGACGCCGGATAAGAAATAAACAGAATCGCCAGTGATCTGTGATATGGGAAAATGCCAAAGATCCACACCACTCTCGTGCCGACCGTTCCGATGACCGACAACACCATCGGCACCGCAGAATATCCCATGCCGCGCAGCGCCCCCGGGAACAAATCCATCCAGCCGCAAAGAAAATAGGTGATCGTCGTGTATGCAAGGATCTCCATACCGCACGCAATTACCTCGGCATCCTCCGTGTAGATCTGTAAAATCTCCGGTCCAAACCCATAGCAGATGCATCCCAAAACTACAGCGACCACGACCGATAAGATCATGCAGTCTGCCAGCACACGATCCATGCGCTTTAATTTTCCAACGCCGTAATTCTGGCTGGTAAAGCTCATGCACGCCTGTGTGATGGAGTTCACCGAGACATACAAGAAGCCGAGCAGATTGTTTGCCGCCGTGTAGCCTGCCATCGCCGTCGATCCGAACGAATTGACCGAGGACTGCAGGAGCACATTGGAAAAGTTAATGACCGTACTCTGGATTCCTGCCGGAACGCCGACCGAAAAGATCTGCTTCAAGTAGTACCCTTTCATGCCAAGTTCAGAAAACCGCAGCCGGTAACTGCTCTCCGACCGGCAGAGGCACCGCAGCACCAGCACGCAGGAAATCATCTGCGAGATGACCGTGGCGATCGCCACACCGGCAACGCCGAGCTTGAATACAATGACAAGCACCATATTTAAGCACGCGTTGATAACTCCCGCAATCATCAAAAACAGCAGCGGACGCTTCGTGTCCCCGACGGCGCGCAGGATCGCCGCGCCATAATTGTAGAGCATGAAAAACGGCATTCCCAGAAAATAAATCCGCATATAAAGTGCCGACAGCCCGATGACGTCGTCCGGTGTCCCCATCAGCGCCAGCGCTCCCTTGGAAAAAACAAGTCCCACCAGCGCCATGACAATTCCACTGACCAGTGCCAGGGTTATCGCGGTATGTACGGTCTCAGACACCTCTTTCTCACGCCCCGCCGCATAGAAACGCGCCGTCAGTACATTTGCCCCCAGCGAAATTCCGATAAACAGATTCGTGAACACGTTGATGAGCGCACTGGTCGATCCCACCGCTGCCAGCGCCTGGCTGCCGGAAAACCTGCCCACCACGATAATATCTACCGCATTGAACATCAGCTGTAAAATGCCCGACAGTATGAGCGGCAGCGAGAAGGAAATCAATTTGTCCATAATCGTTCCGTTGCACATATCGATCTCGTATTTATTCTTTTTTGCCGTTGTCTGTTCCATCTCTGTCACCGCTCCTGTTCTGTGTCTTATCTGTTTCATCCACTGCCCGTTCTATCTTTTCTTAAATCCAGTTAAAGTCCCCACCGGTAATCGCAAGACTTAAGAGCGCATCCATTTTCGCCACTTCCTCCTCGCCCTCGATTTTCTGCAGAAGCACTGCCGTATCTGTCACGTCCGCAAGCGTTTCATCCGGCCCGATCTCATAATCAACCTCCGATGCACAATCCGGACAGGGAATCCGCGTCATCGTCTGCAAGGACAGAAACCGATTCCCGCACTTTTTACATTCATAATATCCGCACTGCTTTGTGCCATCCGGTACATAATACATGGTAAAACCTCCTTTTGCCTGTCACTATCTACCCCATTTTAGCATGATGGCTTTTAAAACACAAATGCAGGGTATGTCTTGAAGACAAGACATACCCTGCATGGGGAGGAAAGAGTCAGCGGCAGATGGCTGGACAATGGTTATGGTACGATAATGGATACAATTATAAGGCAGTGATCTTATTGTAGATAAGATTTTTTTCGATGCATGTCCGCCTTTGACTTGACGCCATATAGCAACGCGCACTACGGCGCTGCATGCTCAAAATTCAGATTACAGAAAATTGGAAATTGGATGATGCTTATTATAATATAAGAAACTTAAGCAAAAGTTCCTTATATTTAATAAGCATCATCCGGTGGTTTTCCTAGCAAAGCACCGGCGACCGTCTCGAATACAGCGTTTTCTTTAAGTGCAAGAGTTTCTTTTTCCCAAAGCGTTTATGTTGATTTTTCTTCACAAGTTTTTATTATAATATTTTCCCTTTCCACTTTTTGCATTCCAATAATATACTGTATTTCTCACAAATATCTCTTTCGCGCTCATAATATTTTTGTTGTTTATAATGTAAGAAGTCAAGAACTTTTGTATGATTTGTACATTACATGAATTTTTTATAATTGTTTTAATAACGACAAACTACTTAATATACCAGTTATATAATATCCGTACCTCTTCATCAGCAATATAAATATCTAAAAAACGATTATTTTTTATCAGATCAATAAACTGTTGTTTTTGTACATCTCTCAAATTTCTATATATACATCTCCATTGTTCAATTTCATCCATGTGTTCTTTTCTTTTAATAATGAATATCTCTGGCATATATATCAACTCTTCAAATTCCTCATATGTTCTTCCAAATGCATGATTAAAAAACTCTTCTTTTGGTCCTACTACTGCATGTGTTGCATTCAATATGCACTGTACCCCCCTTAGCATTTTGGCATTCCAATGCTTTCCTACGTATTTTCTATCCATACGATGCTCTCCAGAAAAAGGCATATATTTCATTGGGAATGACCATATACTTGTGTTTAATTTTTGCTCCTTAAATGCTTTATTCAATTCGATATTTATCTTTAGTCTATAATATAGTTCCTGCGGTGTATCGTTAAAATTAAACAATACATAATTTGACAAATTCTTAAATCCATGTCTTGCAGCTAACCACTGTGCTTCTCTATATATCCTTACATTTTCTTTATCAGCATGATCAAATGCAATCCGCAAAGGTTTCACTTCTAATCTGGCCAATTGTGTAATTGTTTCTTCTGTTAGCAAGCGAGCATCTGTTCCTTGATTAAAATCCACATATCTAGTTTGCTTCAGTCTACGATTACCAATTTTCTTTTCATAACTTTGATTTCCTCGTTGAAAACCTAATCTAACTAAATCATCTACTATTTTTTCCAATTGTGGTGAAGCCAAGATATTATTATCCATTAACATCAAATTGCGTTTTTCTCCATATAATCTATTAACTTCTTCTATTTGGCCTTTAATGTCAATGTAATCACAGTATACGGGTTCAAGTGCTTTTACTGCACAAAATTCGCATCCTCTAATGCACCCCTTTGTGGTTGAAGTCATATATGCATTTTTTACTTCATATTCGTAATTTAAGTATCTGTTGCTCTCTTTATCAATTATACTATAATCAGGTGTCATAAGATCCACCGGAACTGTTTCGTTTCCCAGCATATTTGCCTGATTAAGTAATCCTTTTCTTATAGTTATTTCCTCTATTCCTTTTTCATTTTCTAAATCCTGTTCTAGCAATGTTGCCATAATGCCACCAACATGCAAATCACTCGGCTTATTCACCGAGTGGTAATAATATTTTATAGTATCAACTGTTTTTTTCCAGTAAAACGTAAATAATGTAGTAACATAAATTCTATCCCATTTCTGATTCTTTAAATCTTTATTTTTGCCTTTTACAAATACTACTTCATCGCCCATTGCTTTATGATATGCACTAATTTTCATCAAACCCAAAGGCGGATATTTATTTTTATAATCTGCTTCAACCAACAAAATTCTCATCTTTATCTCATTTCTTGTGTGTTTCTATATATTTTTCTATCAGTAAACGAGCATTTTTCCACCCACTAACAAGTGGTGTTTCCGAAACGCATGCGTCTGTATCTGCATGCATCCATGTGTTTAACAATGTTATATAATTTTCTTTATTAACTAATGTATTTAATACACTATGTTCTTTATTATCAATAATATTCTTTGAACGCAATAAATTTACACATCCATTATAACAAGTTGGCAATTTCCCGCTATCAAAATTCCCCCCCTGTTCATCTAGCCACAACTTTAAAGTATACTCTAATAGGCATCTACATAAAGCTACCGTTGCTACCGGATAATCCTTTATATTTAAATTTTCTAATTCAACCAGCATCTCCTTGCCTTTTTCATTTAAGCACATATATTCGCTATAATCATAATTCTTACATAAAACTAATGCTTCTTTTGTTTCAGCATGTTTGTGCGGAATATTCTTTGGTCTACCTACCCCAGTATCATTTTCCTCTTTTTTTTGACTATTCTTTGCTGTGCCATTTTTATTATCATTTGGGTCAGCTCCTAAACCGTTATTATTTCCCGTTCTTTTCGATATCGTATCTTCGGAATTCCTATTCTCGCCATTAGAACTATTTTCATGCTTATTATCTTTCTTATTTTTTATTTGTGTTTTATACTCATTTGGCAAACTATCTACATAACCCTGAAAATCTGACTTAAATCTAAAATTACCAGTAGCAGTATTAGTAATAATATCATCTACAAGTCTCGAAAGCATTCTCAAAACCTGCTCCTCTGTATCTAAATAGCTTATATTACTATTATTATCAAACTGGATATTGTACACATCTTTAAATAATGAAAAACTGACTACTCGTTCTAGTTTAGATATCCATCTGTTTGTTTTCATTTTTTCCAGAAGTTCTGTGCTAGTATTTGGATTGTTTTTCAAAAATTCTACTATTGCATATGATTTGGTTTTGTTACCATATGCTGCATTAGCCTTCATTTTAGCTTGAGAATCCCATTGTTTTCTTCCAATACCATTATTAATATCATTATGTATTTTATTTAAGAAATGAATTGCATCATCCGCGTCATCATACACAACGCACTGAATAGAATTATCACCATTATATTGAAGTTTATATATTTCTGCTACAGAAGGAAATTCTTTTAGCACCTCTGCATTTCCCTTATATTGTGTCATCAACTTCAAGCATGTAATACGCCGGTTACCATCATATACGATGTATTTTCCAACTTCATCATCATAACATACTATTGGCATTTCAAATGGATTCAGCCCATCTTCAATAATATCATTTGCTAAATTTATCATTTCCTTTCTCGAATCTCCAACATTGACTTTAAACATAGCAATTATCGCACTAATTTCATCTTGTACTTCTTCAACATACCTATAATTTCCAGGATTAACATACAATTCTGCAATATCAAGTGTTCTATAACTATAGTTTCTCATTCGTTCCGTTCCTCCCAATTTGAATATTACTTTGACTTCTCCATTTTCCATGGCATCGATACTATAAATTATATCCACGCCCTCGAATGCATTTCTTCAATTGCCACTACTCTTTTCTATCTCGTTTCATGCATCAACAATTTATATATACCCCTTCAATTGTATCTATTTCTTCATAAGCTTTTATAACTTCTTGCTTTTCCATTTAGTTAGATACACCAACACAATAAAATTATATTTTGATACTCTAATAATTTTTTAATCATATCTTCTATAAACAACATAATTACTGCTTATAGACACTTCGTATAAGTCATCTCTCTTGTAGATTTTTGTCTCTCCTATAATCTACTATATATATCTCTACTATTTTAGTATACTAAGTTCGTCGTAAAAATCAACCATGTTTTTAAAGTATCTAATCATAATTCCTATATTTGCATTCATTCTAGGTTTATTCACTAAATGGATGGACAACTTGAGCAACTGGAGTTTTATCATTCGATCTTACTGATGTAAATAGCCTACTAAATCTGTCGATAATACAGATATTTCAAGCTTACCATTTCAACCATATCGTCTAGTTTGAAATGCCGCTTCTTTCATGCGAAAATGATGTTCCCACTCCACAGCTTCTCTTTTGCTCTTGCCCCCGCTTGACTTTCCAGCAATTCTTGCCATGTCAGTCATAATACTGGAACGCTACATACCATGTTCCACGCTGTTCATCTTTATATTCCGTCATAATATACCCGCCTTAGTTCACCTCCTGCGCCATGCCGTAAAATTTTCTTCATAATACTATCTGCTGACACATCCAGCGATTATAAAAAACCTTTTTCTTCTAGTTCCTCATTCATCTGTCATACTAATTTGAAAACAATAGTTTGGAAACACTCAACCTCTCCGCCGCCTCCCCAGCAGTTACAAATAGTTCTTTCTTCAATCAATATTCTCCTATTGTTTAACCTTTTTGTTAAGTTCTATCTTCATATTATGCTTAACATTACTGTTATTCCAAACAGCTTATTTGTTAAGTTAATCTTTTTTATTAAACTTAGCATCTCTGATAATTTTCTATTGTTGTATTATTTGAATTATGCTAGAATACAGAATGGAAGCCTACGGATGTAAAAGTGTCAAAATGCAAAGCGTGAAGTTCTGTTACTGGATAATTTTCTATATGAAGCAATCTTTATTCCAAAGATTGTCGAGCCTCCGCCAAAAACCACTATTACATCTCCCGAATTACAGGTTTATATTTTCGTGAAATCAAAAGATGCTTTGGGATCGGTGGCAACAGTCGACTGTAAGATTATCAGACTACTCAGGTTCGCATTATGAACGATTACGGACATATAGATGATGTCTCTTTGACAATCTCTCTTATAAAAAAATCGGATCTTTGGCATTGGAATAACCACGCTGAAAAAAATTCTTACCCTACTCAAATCACATGGGTACAGCCTGGTTTCTCTTTCCATTCAAAAAACAATTATGTGTCAAAGATATTAAACGTCAATTATATTCATTTTATTAATGTCATTCCTGGTTGCGCCGAGGATATTATTCCTACATTTCTTTGGCTTGATAAAAATGATCGTAACACGATCCATTTATTTCAACTTGTCCGCAATCCCGGCAAATGCAACACTCCTAATGATAAATCGGTGTGTTGCTATGACAATGACGACTGACGTGGTCAGCTCCAATAGATGTGTGGTCAGATTACAATCGTCAATATTTTCATGCGAGAGTCATGTCTGTAGAAAGGCAACTACAGAGCGTAGGAATTTAGAAAATGAATATTTTGAATAAGAAATCAACTGGCCTACTATGAGCAACAGTATTGATGAAAACGGAAATAACAAGAAAAATAACAGTTACAAGTGGAAAAATTTATAATTAATGGAGGGACACACATAATGACAATAAAGCGAGATTCTTTAAATCTGACAAAACTTTTTGGAAAAGACCGTGCACAAGAAGACGAAAATTTACAACACTATTTTGTGAAAACAAGACAATATGATGAAATCAAACGCGGAGATAAAGAATTAGTGTTAGGACGCAAAGGAGCTGGAAAAAGTGCATTATTTTCCATACTTGCAAAAGAAGCTCAAGAAAGCAATAATACTATCCCAGTAAAAATTTCATTTGATGGAGAAGACTTTGTATATATTGAAAACTGGTTAAATTCACATAATTTTTCTGAACCCCTTAATGATGACTTTAAATATTCTTTGGCATGGAAAAATTTTATTCTCAACGAAATAATATATTCCTCAATTCCATATATAGAATACTTTGATGACACACTTAAATCGAAATTAATACAAGATGGTGTATTAAGTGATAGTTCTTGGAAACGATTTGCTACTGCAATCTTTAATGTATTTAAGGGTGGCAAACTACAAAGTTCATTTGGCGAGATTGAATTAGATTTTTCAAGCCTCACATCTTTATCATTGCAGGATAAAGAAAAAATCAAAGAAGAGCTTACAAATTTAATAAAAAACAACACGTTTTCAATTGTTATAGATAATTTGGATGAACCTTGGAAAAACAATGATAATATGAATGCTTGGTTACGTGGATTAATTTTTTCCATTCGTCAGTTGAAAAGAGAATACAACAACCTCAAAGTCATTGCTTTTTTAAGAACTGATATATATGAGATAATTTCAAAAGGAAGCGATCTATTTGATTCTAAAAGTGAAATAACTACAATTTCATGGGATGACAATAATTTTTTTAGTCTAAAACAACTTGTCGCAGCAAGAATTGCATATTATTTAGATGAACCAATGCCTACCACTTTTAGAGATATTAACAAATATTGGAATATGTTTTATCCTATAAATATCTATTACAACAGAAGACCAAACTATCTGAATAATTACATAATCACACGAACCTTTCAGCGTCCACGTGAATTACTTCAATTTTGTAGATTAATTCTCGAACATGGTAAAAAAACATATTTACCCATTGAAGGAAATGCAGTTGCTCCAGCAGAAATAAAATACTCTAACTGGAAATTAATAGACCTTGTTGGGGAATACTCAAAAACCTGCAAAAACATTGATAAATGCATTTTATCATTTGTCGGTGTAAGAAAAAAGTGGGATTGGGATTGCACTTCACTTATAACACATATTGATGGGATTGGGGAAAACGAAAAAATATACGATGCTATTACAAATCAAACTTATTCTGCCAAAGAAACCATCTCATTCCTTTATCAAATCGGTTTTTTAAGAAAAGTTATCCGCGAACCCGGAAAGCGAGTAAAATATCGAATGTATTATGAAGATGACACTATTAACTATCAAAAATCCATTTTCGATATTCATCCAGCTTTCAGGAAAAAATTTACCAATTCATAATTCAGGTATCAAATAGATATCATGCCGCACATTAAAAGCCGGGAAGTCCGCTGTTTATACGACTTCCCGGCTCTCTGTTTTATATTCATATAAACCGTTTTATCCTCAAAAGCCAAAATCCTCTATCCTCACCTATTTTCTCTTTCAACGCATCCTAGGACTTCCTTCAAGGTCTTAGCTTACTCTCTTATCTCTCGATATTCCTATTTTCAAGGCTTTCTCCATGGTTTCAAGCAAAAGAAAAAGACCTCATAGAACGGTTTTTCCCCTCTACAAAGTCTTTATTTTCTCGGTATTTTATTCATTCCTTCGGCTAAAGATTTTTGCCCCTTTGAGGATAAAATGCTTTGCCTTGGAATATGAACATTATTCAAACTCGACAAATCCTCCATCGCATTAAACAAATCTGTTTAGGAGTTTTCGCTTGATTTGATACCAATTAGTTTCAATTATCCAATGTATATGGGTTAGCTGAACTAATGTTATCATTTTGTTATCATGGAAATGTTATCATGCTCAAAAGTAATCGCTCACTAATTACTTTCAAAAAAGACCAATTCATCTAATGGAAAAACCGAATATGGAATTAAACATTTATTAATATTCTCCCAATTTCTTTCTATTTTTGAAATATAACCCTCATTTCCATCCGTACTATCAAAATATGCTTTTGCTGCATCAAAAGATACTCCTTGAATTCTCTTAAACTCAATTTCATATCCCACTATATATGAGGAAATATCGTACAAATTATTCAAAAGATCACCTATGCATTTTAACATTATGACTTCCCTATAAAATATTGGTAAGTGCTCCTTATTACTAATATTACAAAAATCATTTTCTTGTCTCTGCCAATACATCATTCCATGAATAGCTCCACAAGCCATTTTCATTGCAAAATCACTTCTGTCATCTACTAGCAATGCTTTCTTTACTCTTGTAGTCCAATCTACCATTTGTGTTGCAGCATAATTATCTGCATCCCACTCTAAAGTCTGAATATCCAAACAATGCTGTTCTAATGAACCTTCATCTTTCCAAACATTATAGAGACCCAAATGACCTCTGTATATATGGGCTAATTCATGATAAAACATGCACATCATCGACATGTTGAATAATATCATTTTTATATTATCAATATTTTTCCCATCTGATACGATATTACTATAATCCATACAATAAAACATTTGATATGTTCCAATTACTATTAAACGCGAGCATTTAATAACACCTCTATATCCATTTTTCCCCGCCAATTCCGAACATATTCTAAATCCTGTATCATCATATAGTTCAAACTCAACCCCCTTGTATCCACTCCCTAATTGCATTTCAATATTTTGAGACAAAACTTCAACATCTTGGTGTAACATGATTTCAAGTTTTTCTTGTTCTTCAAATTCTAAACCCATATATAAATTTTCTTTTAACAATTCCTGAGCATATGATGTTAAATTATCACCCATAAATTCCATATTGTATTGCTCCCTACGCATTCGCTGCAAATAATAAATTCTCTTCACTCAATAAAATCTGTATAGATTATCCAAACTGATATTGCTAAAGAAATGTAATCATATATTGAACAAAGCTACTTACTATTGTATCTCATCTAATATTTTATATCTTTTTATGACAATAAACATATTTAACAACAAAAAGAAAATCATATAATATAAAATCCAACTTAATATAGATTTTACAACCAAATCAATTACATCTATTACCATCTGAAAAACAAAAGCATATATTGTAATATAAATACTAACTATTAATTCAAATAATATACTACTTCTGGTCTCCTTCAGCACAATCTCATACTGTTCATCTTCCTCATTTTTATATCCAGCTAAAACAGTTAATATAGAAAAAAACATTGTAATTAGTATTGTAATTACAACATACAATGTATTAAACGCATCTTGATTAAAATCGCTTAATTGAACGAATGAAGTAGCAAATAAAACGGGGACTCCAAAGAAAAAAAGAATCTGAAGCTTTGAACCTCCAAAAATTTTCACATGTTCTTTCATTATCCCTCGTATTTTAATAAAATTATTAACTCTTTGAAAAGAATATATAATTATTAGTAATAGTCCTATCGGTAAAAGTACTCTGTATGAAATAATAGTCTGTAGAACCTTCATACACCTGCTCCCTTCTATCTATAGCAAATAACACGCTTCATGTATTCCTTTGCTTGTGTACTCACAATAGTCACCAATCGCTGTGTATTAATGTCTCCGTCCGCATTCTTTAAATCATCCGGAAGAGATTCAATAATACTAACATTTTCAATATTATTCAAGCCAATTATGCGGTCTCTTCCTCCCATATTGATGCATAACTTTACATCATTATAATCTTTACTCTCAAATTCAAATATACGATTACTTCCGGAGAGATATCCTCGAAGTCTGCTAATAAATCCTTCTGACAGCCTCATCTTTTCCAGAACTCTCTGCTCTTTTCCATACGCAAATCTTACATTATCTGACGCATCAAATGAAATATTATTTCTAACAAAAAATATTTTCTTAATACTCTCTGCTTTCAACATAGTTTCAACAAATATTTCTGGCGAAATATTTCCCACCCATAGCATGAAATCAAATGTCTCAGAAAAATATTTTTTCATTCCGCGTATAGTTTCTGTCTTCACACCATACTGACCATAGTTCTGAAAAAACATAAAACCTTTATATACCTTTGCATTTTCAACATTTTTAGGCACCAAAATAGTTAAATAAAATTTCATCAAAGGTGCATCTGTTTCCTTCTGTTGGTATTCTACCTTTTGTGTTTCCTTATCTGTTATATTAGATTTATATCCATATCTACCACTCTCTATTTCCACCAATAAATAATCTAACTTTTCATCGGAACCTTGAGATATAATATCCATCTTATACAAACGTTTTTCTTCTTTTTTATCTAGTAACTTCTCATGTTTCTTACAATAATCCTTAAAAACATCTATCACGCCAGAATATGTCTGACATGGCTCTATGCAAGCGGTAAAATTTCCATTCAAATCTGCCACTTCTGCATTTTGATATTTCTCTCTTACCACAAAACTACAAGCAGTATAACTTAGATTCCACATTTTTTACTCCCTTGTTAATCAGATACAACTACTCTTCTTTTAAGCTATCACTAATCCCCTTCGCATACGCATAGATTCTCTTCAACATATTTTCATCCGGCTCTTCCTTGCCCTGAACAAGTTTGGCAAACCCATTGTATGAATTGAATCCCAACAAATATATTGCAATCGCCATTGCAACATCCTCATCAGTTTCACCCATTGAATTGGCTATATTTTTCAGTTCTTCCAAAACTGTATCATGAGGCACTTTAGATTCACTGTTAGTTACCACATCACTAATAACTTCCGGAAGAATCATGCACATTTGATAAAACGCATCCTGATCCCCGGTAACTAATGCATAGAATTGGTCTAAGCTAACTCGTCGAATTCTTTTGTGTGATACCCTCTTTTGGTCTACCGTCGTTTCCCATTTGATATTCTGACTTCTCTGAGCAATAGCCTCAACCAAAAAGCACGCACAATCATCGTCATCAAGCAACTGGCTCTGCATCTTAATATATGTTTTTCCGGAAGATGCAGAGTTCATTGTATTATGCTTATTTTTCATCTCCACATATACTGTATGTACCACATCGCCATCCGGCAACACTATGCCGTTCGGATTTTGATATATTATATCCCAGCCACCTTCTTTGCCATTCTCAGGAACATGGCATTTATCAATGTACTGGAATATTCTCTGATGAAAATATCCAATATCATTGTTATTAGATTTATCCCTCTGTCTAAAAATTTCATTGCCCACCATTTCCCTCCAAGAAGTTTGGTAAACAGTTTTATCAAAAATCAATTTAATTGGGTCAACAATATTCTTGTTGAATCTTTTTATATCAAATGACTCCAGTTTTTCCCCATACTTTTCTATAGTTGCTGCAACATGCTTCTTAAAATTATCTTCTGTAATAAAGCTTAAGCTCCATGATTTCATATAGCCTTTTTAGTCCTTTCGTTTTTTTCGAGTAATTGTAATGAATTATAAATTTCCCTTGCTACATCATATGCCAAACTAACCGGCACTGCATTACCCACCTGCTTATACTGTGAAGATACATTTCCACAAAACTCCCACTCATCAGGGAACATTTGACACCTTGCATTTTCTCTCACAGTAAAAGGTCTTGCTTCAAGCGGATGGCACCTCTCTGTTTGCTTCTGTGATGGCGATGTAAGAACTGTCAGCGACGGCTCGTCCAAACTCATCCTTCTTAAAATTCCAGTTCTTCCGCCTTCCATTTCCCAACAACTCTTCATATATTCTTTTGCTACTTCTGGGTCAATATCTCTCCAATATCCGCCAGGCGGAACAAGTTCAAAAATCTTACGCTTCTTCTCACCATATGGCACCCCCGGGCCTTCCGGACAATCCAATAAAACATCTCTAAGCACTGGCTTATATTCATGCGGTTCCGGAAATCTATACTCTGTTTTATCTGCCAAATCATTTCTGATTCCTATTGTAATCAATCGTTCTCTCTTCTGCGGTGCTCCATAATCCCACGCATTTAAAATCTGCTTATCAATTGTATATCCTGCATTAGCAAAAATCTCTAGCATTGTAGCGTATGTTTTCCCCTTATCATGAGTCAACAATCCTCTTACATTTTCAAAAAGGAACATTTTAGGCTGTAACTTTTCCAAAAACAGCGCATAATGATAAAACAATGTTCCCCTTGCATCCTCAAGACCTAATCTCTTTCCTGCATAAGAAAATGCTTGACAAGGTGCACCTCCGGATAACAAATCTAATTCTCCAGCTTTAATTCCAAAATATTCTTCCAAATCCAAAGCAGAAATATTGGCAATATCATCATGGATAACATTCCACTCCGGGCGATTCTTCTTCAAAGTATCCGCCGCATCTTTATCGAATTCAATTAAACCAAGTGTTTGAAATCCTGCCTTTTCAACTCCCAGTGCCAATCCACCTGCTCCAGCAAACAACTCTATTGATGTATACATTTCTTTATCCTATCTTTCAAATTTTATCTATTACTACGCACTTACTTCATCAACCAATTCCATAATATCGTTAAGCTGACAGTCAAGAGCTTTGCAAATCTTACACAATGCTTCGGTAGAAACATTTTCATTTTTTCCCATTTTGGCAATCACATTTGTTGTAACACCTGACTTTTCACGCAACTGTGATTTACTCATATTTAAGTCAATCAGTAACTTCCATAATTTATTATAATTCACTTTCATAGCTTTGCCCTTCTACAAACATACGCTTTAGCATTTCATAAAAATTATAGCAAGGTCTCTTGAATTATTCAATTCAATTTTGATTTTTTCAATATTCTTCTTTCACCATAATAGACAGAGGGTAAATAGTAACCCGAGAATCCCATTTGTAACCCAAGACTCCCCATTTGTAAATGAAAGTCCTGTTTTGTAACCGAGATTCCCAGTTTGTAAATAAAAGTCCCGGTTTGTAAGCAAGATTCCCGCATTTTCATTTCCATTACGATATGATATAATACGTTCAGCAATAAATTTGCGTACGACAACCAGAGATCAATTCCCTCTCGAAATTTTTGTATTCGGAGAATCCATCCCTGTTTTGATTGGATAGAGTTGTTCTATTCTGGCGGCACTTAGCAAATTTA
>JABLTO010111881.1_pt1 | contig 37346 bp, 29 predicted proteins | sample 7160091 | NCBI WGS metagenome assembly JABLTO01 (sample SAMN14651225, study PRJNA627086) | human gut metagenome | isolation source: feces | host: Homo sapiens
AATCGCGCCCGCCGGAACGAAGCCCCGCCCGCAGCGGCGGCGCGCGGTCTCACACCCGTTTTTGTGTGTTGCACACGCGGCAGAACCCAGCCGTCGGCGCACCGCCGCCGCGGATTCCAATTCCGTTGGAAAAACAACGTAAAATGAAATCCGAAACGTAAAAATACCCGGTTTCGCGTTGTCCGTCGGGTTGCCGTAACGAATTCCGTTGTTTTTCCAACGTAATTTGAAAAGTGAACTTCAAAAACACCTGCCCATTGAACCGACGCTTTCTTTTTTCGGCGCGCCCGCCGGAACGAAGCCCCGCCCGCAGCGGCGGCGCGCTGTTCTTCATATGATATCCGCGCTTGCGGGGGGCGGAACCTTCGTACCGCCTATGTGCCGTGTGCGGTGTTTATGATACGGAAAGCTGTTTTTCGCCCCGCCCGCGCTTTCGGGGACGAAAAACGTCCCCGTATTCCGCGAACGGGAATATTCTGCGTCTGCGGTATTGACAGACATCCTTTTTCTGATGTATAATTATCAGAGAGGTATCCGAGGTGCGCTTTCCGGCAGCAAAACCCCGCCGTTTGTGCGGATTTTCGGGGATGTCCCGCATGCCGAATGTCCCGTTTTGCGGGAAAGCGCGGTCTTTGACGCCGCGCCGCAAGTGTGACGCGCTTACGGTATTGCGCCGCACTGCCGCCGCGCCGTGCCGAATTCCGTCCGCCGCACCGCAATTTCATCCGTCAGCCGTGCGGAATTCAACATTGCCTGCACTGCGGAAATGCAGCCGTATCGCATATGTGCCGCATATACGGCGCAGACACATTACATCGCAAACGTATCGGATACCAAAGATCGGAATTCACTCGTCCGTCATACGGGCGAATATACATATTCTTTGCCGCCCCGGGCGGCGGAACGGAGACTTCAATGCTGAAGAGCATGACCGCATTCGGACGCGCGCGCCGCACCGCCGCTTCGGGCGACCGCGACATAACCGCCGAAATAAAGAGCGTGAATTCGAGATACCTGGACTGTACCGTAAAGACACCGCGCGGCTACAGCTTCCTCGAGGAGAGAGTGAAATCCTACCTGACCTCGCGCGGCATCGTCCGCGGAAAGATCGAGGTCTATATCGGAATAGACGTTATCCGTCAGACGGGAACCGAGGTCGGACTCGACACCGCGGCGGCTCAGTCGTACATAAACGCGCTTTACGCGCTCCGCGATACGTTTTCCCTTCCCGACGACATCACGGTCATGAAGGTCGCGGAAAACCGCGAGATATTCACCGTGACCCGCGCCGAGGATGACATGGAGCGCGACTGGGCGGACGTTCTTCCCGTGCTCGCCGAGGCGGTCGATCTCTTTGAGGCGGGACGCGGACGCGAGGGCGCAAACCTTGAGGCGGACATCCGTGCAAAGACGGAGGGAATCCGCACGATCGCACACGAGATCTCGGCGCTGTCCGCGGAGGATATCGGCTCGTACCGCGAGAAGCTCGAGACGAGGATACGCGATATTCTCGGCCAGAACAACGCGGAGATCGACGAAAACCGCATCCTCACGGAGGTTGCGATATTCGCCGACCGCGCCTGCATCGACGAAGAGCTTGTGAGGCTCGAGAGCCACTTCGCGGCGATGGACGAGATACTCGCCTCAGACGAGCCTGCGGGACGTCGGCTCGACTTCCTCATGCAGGAGATGAACCGCGAGACGAACACGATCGGCTCGAAGGCGGCGAATTCCGAGATCGCGCACCGCGTGGTCGCCGTGAAGAACGAGCTTGAGAAGATCCGCGAGCAGATACAGAATATTGAATAGCGCGCCGCCCGCCGAAAGGACGGCGGACGGAAAGGATACAGCTTGAAATTCATAAACGTCGGATTCAACAATATGGTGCTCAGTGAGCGCATAGTCGCAATCATCTCGCCGGATTCCGCTCCGGTGAAGAGGCTCGTGCAGGATTCGCGCGCGTCGCGCCGCCTGCTCGACTGCACCTGCGGCAGAAGGACGAGATCGGTGATCGTCACCGACTCAGATCATATAATTCTTTCGGCGGTGCAGACCGAGACGATCGCCGCGCGCCTTGCGGATACGGAAGACGCGGCGGACACGCTCTGAACGCATCCGATTTCGGAAAAAGGACATTATTATATGGAAAAGCAGGGAATACTGTTTATAGTATCGGGACCGGCAGGCTCCGGCAAGGGAACGGTCGTGTCCGAGCTGAGGAAGATCATGCCCGACGTGGGGGTATCGGTATCTGCGACAACGCGCGCACCGCGCCCCGGCGAGGTCTGCGGCGTGAACTACCACTTCACCACCCGCGCGGATTTCGAAGGAAAGATCGCGGCGGGCGAGGTGCTCGAATATACCGAATATCTCGGGAACTACTACGGCACGCTCCGCTCGGAGGTCGAACGGCTTCTCGGCGAGGGGCGCGACGTCATACTCGAGATCGAGGTCGAGGGCGCGGCGCAGATTAAGCGTTCGTTTCCCGACAGTGTTGCGGTCATGCTGATCCCGCCGGACAGCACCACGCTCGAGCGGCGGCTGAGAGGACGCGGGACCGAGACCGAGGAGGTCATCCTCCGCCGTCTTGAGCGCGCGAGGGAGGAGCTGAAATCGGTCGGTGCATACGACTACGTCGTGATAAACGGCGAGGGTGAGGTCGAACGGTGCGCCGGGAGCATCCGCTCTATAATCGAAGCGGAGCATTGCAGCCGCACACGCATGGAGGAGACGGTCGGAGGCTTTTTCGGCTGAGGTCTCCCGTATCATAAAGTCAACAATCAATATATCAATATATCAAGGAGAAGATCATGATTTATCCGTCAATTGGGGAACTTACGAAGGATGGCAAGATAAACAGGTATGAGCTTGTTATCGCAACCGCGAAATGCGCAAGAAAGATAACCGACGAGTACGTCGCACAGCGCGAGCTTGCGGAGCGTGCGATCGCAAACAAGGAGACCGACAAGTCGATTGCGGCTCTCGTGTCGCGCGAATTCCGCGACGATAAAGCGGTGAGAACTGCGATAAACCGCCTCCAGAGCGGCGAATATGAAATAATCCCCGACGGAGAAGAGGTTCCCGAAGGGAAAAAGGTGTTCTGATAGAGAAGACAGCCGCAGCTCCGTTTTTCGGTCTGCGGCTTTGCTTGCATAAGGAGCCCGGTGCGGCTGTCCCGTGCGGACAGTCGGAACGGGCGAAAGGGGGAAACGGCGACGGAAAACGGAAGAGTATCGGTGAGGCTGCTCGAGTCCGCGAGACAGACGGATCGGGCGTTTGACTACCTGATTCCGGAGGATATGCATATCTCCCCCGGCGCGATCGTCACGGTTCCCTTCGGAAGGCAGAACCGCCTCGTTTCCGCCGTGGCGGATCGTGTGTATTACCCCGGAGGCGCCCCCGACGCTTCGGATGGACCGAAGCCGGACGGAGAAGCGGCTGCGGACGGTGCGGGATACGGCGCGGCAAAGCAGAAGAATGCGGTGCAGTACGGCGCGGCAGCCGACCGCCGCGGCGCAGGAGACGGCGGCGATATCGCCGAAGGCGCGCCGCGGCTCAAATACGTCGCCTCCGTGATAAATTCCGCATCGCTCACACCGGAGCTTCTCTCGCTTGCGCATTTCATGCGAGCACGCACGCTCTGCACCTTCGGCGATGCGGTAAAGACCATGCTCCCGTCGGCGGCGCTGTCGAACATATCCGAAATTTACTTCGCGGCTGAGGAGGATGCTTCCGTTCCGCCGCAGTCCGCACCCGTTTACGCCTTTGTGCGTGAGAATTCTCCCGTGACCGCGGACGCGCTGTACGCGAAATTCGGGCGCGGCGTTCAGCCGGTGCTTGCAAAGCTTTCCGCAAAGGGCGCGATAATCCGCCGCAGGCAGGATCACGAGCCGACGAACGTAAAGCACGAAACGGTTTTCGGTCTTGCCGCAGACCGTGCCGAGGCGGAGCGCGCGATGAACGGCGAAGGGGAATACGCCCTGCGCGGCAAAAGGCAGAAGGAGCTTCTCTGGGAGCTTCTCGACGGCGAAAAGACGCTCACCGAGCTGAAAAAGGTGATCCCCGAGCCGCGTGCCACCGCCGCCGCGCTCGAAAAGAAGGGGCTTGTCAGATCGGAGAAGCGGGAGATCTTCCGCAATCCGTACCTGTCGGCGGCAGCCGCGCCCGCCGCACCTCCCGTCACGAAATATTCCGACGAGCAGACGCGCGCGATACATACGCTGTGCGAACTCGCCGACGGAGCCGCACCCGCCGCCGCGCTCCTTCACGGGATCACGGGAAGCGGAAAGACTCTCGTTATCAAGGCGGTGATCGACAGCGTTCTTGAGTCGGGGCGCGGCGCGATCGTCCTTGTCCCGGAGATCGCACTCACTCCGCAGACGGTCGGAGTGTACCGCTCGTTCTTCGGCGACCGCATCGCGGTCATGCATTCGTCGCTTTCATCGGGCGAACGGTACGACGCATGGCGGCGCGTGCGCGACGGGGATGCCGATGTCGTGATCGGCACGCGCTCGGCGGTGTTCGCCCCCGTCCGCAATCTCGGGCTTATCGTGATCGACGAGGAGCAGGAGCACACCTACAAATCCGATACGACGCCGAAATACCTCGCGCACGATATCGCTCGCAAGCGGTGCGCCGATACGAAATCGCTCATGCTTCTTGCGTCCGCGACGCCGTCGCTCGCCTCCTACAGAAAGGCAAAGACGGGCGTGTATACGCTCGTCGAGCTGAAGAACCGCTACGGAAATGCGCACCTTCCCGAGGTCGTGACCGTCGATATGAGACGCGAGATCGCGTCCGGAAATGCGTCGATCTTCTCCGATGAGCTTGTCTCGCGGCTGAAAAAGGTCAAAGCCGACGGCGAACAGGCGATACTGTTTTTGAACCGCCGCGGCTACAACAGCGTTATAACCTGCCGCAGATGCGGCGAAAATATAAAATGCCCGAACTGCTCGGTCTCGCTCACCTACCACGCGACCGCGGCGGTGGACGAGCGTCCGGGCGAAAACTACCTGAGCCGCCGCGCGCGCACGGGAGTGCTCACCTGCCACTACTGCGGATTCCGCTGTGCGGTGCCGATGAGGTGCCCGTCGTGCTCGGACGGGAATCTTCTGTTCATGGGATACGGAACGCAGCGCGCCGCGGCGGAGCTTGAAGAGCTTGTGCCCGGACTTCGCGTGCTCCGCATGGATACGGACACGACGCGGCGGAAATTCTCCCACGAGGAGATACTCGATTCGTTCCGCCGCGGGGATGCCGACGTTCTGCTCGGCACGCAGATGGTCACAAAGGGGCACGACTTCCCGCGCGTGGCGCTTGCGGGCGTGCTCAACGCCGACGCCTCGCTTTACCTCGACGATTACCGCGCCGGGGAGCGGACGTTCGCAATGCTCACCCAGCTTATCGGAAGAGCGGGACGCGCGGGCGGCGACGGAGTCGCCGTGATCCAGACGACAAATCCCTCGTCCGAGGTGATCGCGCTTGCCGCGCGGCAGGATTATCCCGCGTTCTACGAGCGCGAGATCAAGCTGCGCAGCAGCGCAAAGTTCCCGCCGTTCTGCGATCTCGTGCAGATCGCGGTATCGTCGAAAAACGACGTGGCGCTGTCGCGCGCCTCGCTCGCCCTTGCCGCAGAGCTGAAAAGTTTGCTCGCGGGGGATTTCTCCGACGTGGCGGCGGAGGTGTACGGACCGTTCGAGGCGCCGATCTATAAGGTGCAGAGCGAATTCCGTATGCGCATCGTCGTAAAATGCGTGCTCAACGCGAGAAGCCGCGCGATATTCGCCGCCCTCGGCGAATCGTTTGCGCGCTCCGGAGAGAAGGGCGTGACCTTCTCGGTCGATTTCAATCCTTCGGGAATCTGAGGATCGGAATCCGCAGGGCGGATAATCGGCGGCGGAGCATCCGGAAACCGGGAAATGCGAAAATCCGCGAGAGTGCTGCCCGGCGGAGATTGAAAAGGCATGGAGCGCGAAGCCTGCCGAAGTCGCTGCAATGGCGGATTTTACAACGGCGCACCGCCTCACGCGCTCGGTGCCGATCAGCCGATCGCAGGAAAACGAAACCGGGAGCGGATATTATAAGAAAACATTCCCCGCCCGAGTGAGGGAAAGGGGAAAATACCGCATGGCCGTGCCAAACCGGACATGCAGCCCGTGCGGCAGTGCAGATATAAATCATGGAAAGGAACGGAAAAATGGCAATACTCAATATAATCAAGGACGGAGACCCCACGCTCCGCAAGACAAGCCGCGAGGTCAAGGAGATCACGCCGCGGATACTCACGCTGCTCGACGATATGACGGAGACTCTCCATGAGGCGAACGGCTGCGGACTTGCCGCGGTTCAGGTCGGCGTACTCCGCCGCGTCGTTCTCGTCGAGACCGACGAAACGGGACTTCTCGAATTCATAAATCCCGTGATCGTCGAGCGCGAGGGAGAGCAGGAGGAGCTTGAGGGCTGCCTCTCGATCCCCGGGAAATGGGGATACACACACCGCCCGATGAAGGTCACGGTGCGCGCTCTCGACAGAAACGGAAACGAATTCACCGTGACCGGCGAGGGACTTTGCGCACGCGCATTCTGCCATGAGATAGACCATCTCGACGGAACGCTGTTCACCGACAACGCCGTCCGTATGCTTTCACCCGAGGAGATAGAGGAAATTGAATAAACTGCGTATACTTTTCATGGGAACGCCGGATTTCGCGGCGTCATGCCTGCGCGCGCTTGTCGCGTCGGGCGAAAACATCGTCGGCTGCGTGACGGGCGCGGATCGCGCGCGCGGACGCGGAATGAAGCTGACGCCGACCCCGGTGAAATCCGCCGCACTCGAGGCGGGGATTCCGGTGTTTCAGCCCGCCACGCTGCGCGGCGAGGACTTTGCCGAGCTTCTGATCTCGCTTTCGCCCGATCTGATAATCGTCGCCGCCTACGGGAAACTTCTGCCCGAGAACGTGCTCTCGTTCCCGCGCTTCGGCTGCGTGAACGCGCACGCTTCGCTTCTTCCGAAATACCGCGGAGCCGCGCCGATTCAGCGTGCGATCCTCGCGGGAGAGCGCGAGATCGGCGTTACGGCGATGAAAATGGAGGCGGGGCTTGATACGGGAGACATGATCCTCACCGAGAAATTCGATATCGCGGACACGGACGACTTCGGCACCGTTCACGCCAAGCTTGCCGAGGCGGGCGGACGCGCGATGGTGAGAGTGTGCGAGATGCTTCACCGGACGGGAGAGCTTCCCGGAGAGAAGCAGGACGACGCGCTTTCCACCTACGCCGAGAAGATCACGGCGGAGGACATGAAGCTCGACTTCACACACGGCGCGCGCGATGAGGTGAACAGAATCCGCGCATTCGCCCCCGCACCCGGCGCGCGCACGAAAATGCCGAACGGAAAACTTCTGAAGATCGTTTCGGCGGCGGTGTGCGAAAATCCCGGAAACAAAGCGCCGGGCGAGGTTTTCGGCGCATCGAAGAGATCGTTCTCGGTCGCCTGCGCGGACGGCGCGATCGAGGTGTTCGAGGTCGTCCCCGAGGGGAAAGGGCGGATGAGAGCCGCCGACCTCGTGAACGGACGCGCAGTCTCCGACGGGGATATCCTCGGCGCGGACTGAGCGGACGGGTATAAATAACCCGAAAGGACATCCTGCTTGAAAGACGAAAAAACAGTACATGATCCGCGCCTTGCCGCGTGCCGGTCGCTGACCGACTGCGAAAGGTGCGGCAAATATACGAATCTCGAGATCGACGCCGTACTTGAAAAGGGCGGGATACGCGGCGCGGACCGCGCGCTCTACACTGCGATCGTGTACGGCGTGACCGAACGGCGCATCACGCTCGACCACATCATTTCGACTCTTTCCGCGAGGGAGATCGACCGGATCGACCCCTATACGAAAAACGCGCTTCGCGTCGGGCTGTATCAGCTTCTGTATCTTGACCGCGTGCCCGATCACGCCGCGGTCGCACAGACGGTCGAAGCCTGCCCGAAAGGCTCGCGCGCTTTCGTGAACGCGATACTGCGCACGTTCATACGAAACGGAAAAAAGTACCCGATGCCCGATGAGAGCGCCGAGCGTGCGAGCGTGGAATATTCCGTGCCGCGCGAGCTTCTCGCATTCTGGACGGAGCGCTACGGAGATGAGCGCGCCCGCTCTCTTGCCGCCGCCTCGCTTCGCCGCGGTGAGGTAAATCTCAGAGTGAACACCCTTCGGACAAGCACGGAGGAATGCCTCGCGCTGCTCGGTGAGCACGCGAAAGCATCGCCGCTCGACCGCGATGTGATCCTCTTTTCGGGAGACGGCGAAACGTTGCGCGGCGGTATCGCGCGCGGGCTGTGGTTTGTCGAGGACGTGTCGTCGCGTCTTGCGGTCCGCGTTCTCGCACCGACGCCCGGCTCGGTCACGCTCGATTGCTGCGCCGCACCCGGCGGAAAGAGCTTTTCCTGCGCGATCGACATGGAAAACCGCGGAACGGTATACTCCTTCGACCTCCACGAAAACAAGCTTTCGCTTATCCGCTCGGGCGCCGAGCGCCTCGGCATAACCGTGATAAGGACCGCCGCGCGCGACGGAAGGAATCCCGATCCCGCGCTTGCGGGCGCGGCGGATTTCGTCCTCTGCGACGTGCCGTGCTCGGGGCTCGGCGTGATATCCAAAAAGCCCGACATCAAATATAAGAACATCCGGGACATCGCAGGACTGCCCGAAATACAGTATTCCATACTCGCCGCCTCCTCCTCCTGCGTCCGCGACGGCGGCGCGCTCGTCTATTCGACCTGCACGCTCAATCCCGACGAGAACGAGGCGGTGTTTGAACGCTTCCTCCGCGAGCACGCGAACTTCGTCCCCGACGATTTTTCCGTCTCCGTATGCCGAAGCCGCGGCGGAATGTACACGTTCTTCTCCGACGGCGGCGAAAGCGACGGCTTCTTCGTCGCGCGGGCGGTGAAGAGAAAGGAAAGGTCATGACCGGAACAAAACCGCACGGCAGCGCCGCGCCCGATATACTTTCGATGACGAGGGACGAGCTGCGCGATTACATCGTGTCGCTCGGCGAAGCGCGCTACCGCGCCGATCAGCTTTATTCGTGGATGATGCGAGGCGCGGGATTTGACGAGATGACGAATCTGCCGAAGGCGTTTCGCGCCCTTGTCGCCGAGCGCGCGGATTACCGCCGCTGCACGGTTGCCGCGCGATTCGAATCGTCTCTCGATGAAACCGTGAAATATGCGTTTGAGCTTGAGGACGGAGAGTGCGTCGAGAGCGTGTTCATGAAATACGAGCACGGCACGACGGTCTGCGTGTCGTCGCAGGCGGGATGCGCGATGGGATGCCGCTTCTGCGCATCCACGATCGGCGGAAGGGTGAGAAATCTCACACCGTCGGAGATACTCGGTCAGGTGATCGCCGCCGGACACGACCGCGGAGAGCGGATCGACGGCGTGGTCATGATGGGCATCGGAGAGCCGCTCGACAATTACGAATCGACCGTGAAATTCCTCCGTCTTGTGTCGTCGGAGGAGGGACTGAACATCGGTCTGCGCCATATCTCGGTATCGACCTGCGGCATCGTGCCCGGTATCGTCCGGCTGGCGGACGAGGGGATGCCGGTCACACTGTCGGTGTCGCTCCATGCGCACAGCGACGAAAAGCGGAGCGAGATAATGCCTGTCAACAGGCGTTATCCGATAGCGGAGCTTATGGAGGCATGCAGATATTATTTCGGCAAGACCGGACGGCGCATTTCGTTTGAATATACGCTGATCTCGGGGAAGAACGATTCGACCGCCGACGCGCGCGCCCTTGCCGCGCTGCTGCGCCGAGAGATCGGACCGATCGTCCACGTCAATCTCATAATGCTGAACGAGGTGCGCGAGACGGGGCTTTCCGCCCCGGAGAGGGAAAGCGCGCGCGCGTTCTGCGAGGAGCTGAAGCGGCGCGGGGTAAACGCGACGATACGCCGCCGTCTCGGTTCGGATATAAACGCTTCCTGCGGGCAGCTGAGACGGAGCATGAAGGAAAGCTGAGCTTTCCTCCCGCTCGGCGATAACCACCGTGATTGCCCCGAAGCGGCGAATGCAGCTTGGTCTGCGCCCCGGCCGCGCCTGCGCGGAGAAGGCGGCACGGCGGAGATGCCGCAAAGGTTCGGCGGAAGCGCAAAGCGGCTGAACGTCGGTTGTTTCCCGAACGGAAAAATCTCACTGCGGTTCACCGCTTCGGCTTTGCCGGAACGCTTTGACAGTGCTCCGATAAAACTTTTTCCGTGCGTTCAAGAATTGTATAAAAATGCATGATACAATTTAGATATAAAGTAAAAATCCGTCCGCCGTGCCGATCGGATAATGCACGGCGCGCTTTCTTTCCGTCCGGCATCCGCATCGGGTGAAAAAGCGCATACAAAACGCGTACACAGTATAAAGCATGAGAATCAAAGCATGAAAGTATGAAAGGAAGCCTTCCTTCGGAGGGCGGGGTCTTTTTATGGCAGCAATGATCGAAATACACGATCTCGTCAAGCGGTACGGGAAAAAGCTTGCGCTCGACGGGATCTCGATGACCGTCGGCGAGGGCGAGATCGTCGGATTTCTCGGGCCGAACGGTGCGGGCAAATCCACCACGATGAACATCCTGACGGGGTATCTTTCCTCGACCTCGGGCGAGGTGAAGATCGACGGGCTCGACATACTCGACGATCCGACCGAGGCGAAAAAGCGGATCGGATTCCTTCCGGAGCAGCCTCCGCTTTATACCGAGATGACGGTCGGGGAGTACCTCAACTTCGTCTATGAGCTCAAGTCGTGCAGACTCGACCGCCGCGCGCATCTCGATGAGGTGATGCAGGTCACGCGGGTAAAGGATGTGCGCGACCGCGTTATTGCGAATCTTTCCAAGGGATACCGCCAGAGGATCGGCATAGCGCAGGCGCTCGTCGGAAATCCGAAGATAATCATTCTCGACGAGCCGACGATCGGTCTCGACCCCAAGCAGATAATCGAAATACGGAATCTTATACGAAACCTCGGAAGAAACCACACGGTCATACTTTCGACCCACATCCTGTCCGAGGTTCAGGCGGTGTGCGACAGGATTGTGATAATCAACGCCGGACGCATCGTTGTGGACGAGAAGGCGGAGAACATCGCACGCACCGTAGAGGAGATACGTCGCTACAACTTCACCGTTGCGGGACCGCAGCGCGAGGTGCTTCGCGTGCTTCGCGGAGTTCCGGGAGTGGCGCAGGTCGAGGTGTTCGGCGCACGCGTGGACGATGCGTACACATATACGGTGACAGCCGATCACGGGCTTGACGTAAGAAAGCCGGTGTTCCGCGCGCTTGCGGATGCGTCGTATCCGATCGTCGGACTCGAAGCGGTACAGGCGGGACTTGAGGAGATTTTCGTCCGCCTCACGGACAGAAAGTAATTCCGGCTGTCAAGGGTCATAAAGGCATCGGCGCGGCTTCGGGAAGACGCGGCAATCTGCCCGGAACGCCGGATGCGCCGGGGACTCATGCACAGCTTTTGCGGGATGCACCTCCTCACCGCAATACCGATGACGGATTCGTCGGCACGGACTCACATCATCACCGAAAAAATAAATTCAGAGAGGGATTTTCAAATGTTTGCTGTATATAAGCGTGAGATGCGCTCGTATTTCACGACTTCGGCCGGATACGTTTTCTGCGCGGTCTTTCTCGCCGCCTCCGGTCTTTTGTTCGGACTCCTCACGATGGAGATCACAAAGACCACCGACGTGTCCATGTACTATCAGGCTCTCATGTTCGCGTATATAATCATTCTTCCGCTTCTGACGATGAAATCCTTCGCTGAGGAGAGGCGCACGCGCACGGAGCAGCTTCTTATGACCTCACCCGTCGGGCTGTTCTCGATCGTCGCGGCGAAATTCCTCGCGGCGTTCACGCTCTTCTTCTGCACGATCGCCGTGACCGCGCTTTACTTCATACCGCTGTCCCTGTACGGCGAATTCAACTGGGGACGCGCCTTCGGCTGCATGATCGCGGTGATCTTCGTCGGAATGTGCTTCATCGCCATCGGCATCTTCATCTCCTCTCTCACGGCGAATCAGTTTACGGCGGGGCTCGGCACGATCGGCGTGCTGCTTGCGCTCATGGGGATATCGCTTTCGAATTCGCTCATCGACTTCTACCCGGTGAGAAAGGTGCTTGCGTTCATCTCGATATACGCGCGCTATGCCGCCTTCACAAACGGGATATTCGATTTTTCCGCGGCGTTCTACTACCTTTCGATATGCGCGATCTTTCTGTTCCTCGCCTACCGCGTCTATGAGAAGAGACGCTGGAGCTGAGAAGAAAGACCGAATCCGACCGAAATTTACAGATAAGGAACCGTCATATGAAAAAAACAGGATATCTTGCGTCAAAGAAATTCCGTTACGGCTCAACCGCGACCGCGATAACCGTGTTTACCGTTGCGCTCGTCGTGCTTGCCAACGTGATATTTACCGCGCTTTCCGAAAAGTACCTCTGGTATGCGGACATGACGGAAAAGGAGGTGTACTCCCTTTCCGATGCAACGAAGAAGTATATGGAGGAGATCACCTCCCCCGTCAACATCTATTTCGCGGCGCAGCCGGACGAGATAAGCGAGGGAACCTATTCCGAATACACGAAGTACGTCTACCGCACCGCGCAGCTTCTCGCGCAGGAGTTTGACAACATCAACGTCGAGTGCCACGACGTCTACCGCGAATACAATTTCTTCAAGCCGTATGCCGAAAGCGCGGCGACGAAGATCGCCCCCACCTCGGTCATCGTCGAGAGCGGCACGGAATTCCGCGTAATGCTGATCGATTCGTTCTTCATCTTCGACGACAACTATCAGAATATCTGGGGCTACAACGGAGAGAATAAGCTCGTGTCCGCAATCTATCAGGTCACGGCTTCCGATATGCCGATCGTCTGTTTCACGAAGGGGCACGGCGAGACCTCGGGCGAAAAGCGTGCGATCCACACGATGTTCTCCGACGCGGGCTTTGATGTCAGGGAAATCGACCTTTCGCTCGAGGACATCCCCGCCGACTGCCGCATAATCATCGCCGACGCGCCGCTGTACGACTTCATCGGACGCGAGGCGGAATCGGACGGCGCGAACGAGATCGCAAAGCTCGACACCTTCCTCGACAGCTACGGCTGCTTCATGATTTTCGCCGATTACGAAAAGTCGGCGAATCTCGTCAACCTGAACGAATTCCTCGAGGAATGGGGAATATCGTTCCGCTCGAACACCTATCTCCGCGATTACGATCACGCAACGAGCGTTGACGGCATAACGGTCATCGCCGAATACGTCGATAAGGACAGCGCCGAGGACGGCGCGCTCGGCGCATCGCTTTACGCGGACATAAGCGAGCTTGACTCGATGCCGAAGACGGTATGCCGCTATGCGATGCCCGTCGATATCCTCTGGAAGGAGGGCGGCGGACTTACCGGAACACGTCAGGTGTTCCCCGTGCTCAAATCGTATTCAAGCTCCGAGGTGCGCCGCGGAGAGGAAACTCTCTCCTCCGGCAGCGAAACCATAATGACCCTGTCGCGCGACAAGGTTATCATAAACAACGAAAACTATTACTCCTACGTTCTTGCCTGCGGCTCGGCGTCATTCACCTCGTCGGATTATCTTCTTTCGAACGCTTACGCGAATTCCGAGATACTGCGCTCCGCAATGCTTGCAATGGGCAGGGAGAGAATACTTACGGATATTCCGTATAAGGCGTTCGACAAGACCGATATAACCATAACCACAAAGCAGGCGAACGCATGGACCGTGCTGTTCACCGCCGCACTGCCCGTCTGCATCTCTGCCGCCGGAGTATTCGTTTACGTCAGGAGAAAGCACTCATGAAAAACCGACGCAGAATAATCATTGCGCTTGTTCTCGTTGCCGTTTTCGCCGTCGGCGCCGTGCTTTACCTCACCGTGCTCGGCCCCGCGCTTGAGCCGGAGGAGACGGTAAAGGTACCGATCGAGACCCAGCAGGGCGAGGCGATCGACACGACGGACCGCATACAGATATTCCCCCGCATCACGGCGGAGAACGTGCAGTCGATATCGGTAAAGAACGAATACGGCAGCTTTGAGATCTACCGCGATCCGAACAACGATTTCCGCATAAAGGGACACGAGCACCTCTCGCTCCGGACGACGAAGGTCTCCGAGCTTATCTCGATCGCGGGATACCCCCTTGCGCGCAAGAAGATCGACTCAAGCGCGCAGGAGTATGAGCAGTACGGGCTCAACGCCCCCGTCGCGGAATGGACGATAACGGACAAGGCGGGCGAGACTCACACGCTCAGCGTCGGACACCGCCTGCTCACCGACGACGGATACTACATCTGCCTTGACGGGCGCGGCGCGGTCTATGAGCTCTCGACTTCGATAGAAACGACGATCCTGCTTCAGGCACAGGATTACGTCAATCCTCTGCTTATGGCGGCGGCGCCGACAAACAAGTATTACGAGATCAACCGGTTCACGATAAGCCACGGCAAGGAAAAGTTCATCTCCTTCAGCCTCGTTGATGAGAAGGATAAGAAGAATCCCGATTCGCTCGCCGAGGCGGCGATGACATATCCCGCGGAGTACGTCCCGAACGAGGACCGCGTGTGGACCGTGTACAGCCTGATGACCGGCTTCTCCGGCGAGAGCGTCGTTGAGATCGGCGCGGACGAAAAGGTGTACGCGGAATACGGTCTCGACGATCCCGAGTACACCGTGGCGTTTGAATACGACGGCAAGGCGTACGTCATATTTTTCTCGGGACTTACGGAGGACGGATATTACTACGCAAGCTCGAGCATCGTTCCGGACACGGTCGTGAAGGTCGCTGCCGATACCGCGGAATTCCTCTCCTACGATCTGTTCAAGTGGATATCGCCGTACCCGTTCGGATACTATATCACGCAGATATCCTCAATCGGAGTGAAGAGCGGCGAATACGACCTGCGCTTTGCACTGAAGCATTCCGAGGACGCGAAGGGAAACGACGTTCTCGAGGTCGCCTCGAACGACGGCACGGATTTCGCACCCGAGGAAATGGTGAAAAACTTCCGTATGTATTATAAGGCGATGCTCGGCGTCGAAATGATCGATTATACGGGACTTTCGGCGGAGGAGAACGCGGCGATTGCAGCCGACAGCTCTAATATGATGTATTCGTTCACCTATACGACGCTGTCGGGCAAGGAAACGACGATCGCGTTCTATCCGTATTCCACGAGGCGCTGCCTTGTCACGATAAACGGAAAGGGCGAATTCTACGTCCTGATCGACCGTGTGGAGAAGATGATCTCCGATACGGGCAAGCTGCTGCGCGGCGAGGAGATCGACTCCTTCGCAAAGAACTGACGCGCGGAGTGCTCATTTTACCGTTTTCCGAAGGACAGACAGTATGCTTGATTTCAGACCTGTTACACTTGACGACTCAACTCTCCTTCGCCGCCTCCTCGGAGGCGAAGGGCGGATCTGCGACAGCACCGCCGGAACGGTGCTCATGTGGCGCAGATATTTCGATACCCGAATCGCCTTTGCCGGCGAAACCGCGGTGCTTCGCGCAAGCTACCGCGGCAGGGACGTCTTTACACGTCCGTTCGGACCCGATCCCGACGGTGCGGTCGGAGCGATCATTGACTTTGCGCGGGAAAACTCGCTTCCCGCCGAGTTCGGATTTCTCGACGAGGAAAGCGCGAAGCATCTCGCCGAGCGCTTCGGCGCGGCGGTGACGCAGGACGCGGACGGCGCGGACTTTCTCTATCCGGCGGAAAACTTCATCGCCTACGCGGGGAAGCACCTGAGAGAAAAGAGGAATCATCTCTATCAGTTCCGCCGCGAGTATCCCGATGCGGTGTTTGAGCCGATCGGCGACGCGAACATTCACGAGGTCATGACGTTCTTTGAAGCTTACCGCGCCGAGAACGGATCGGACGAAGCGCTTGCCGCGACCGAAAACGATATCTGCCGCGAGGTGCTCGAAAACCGCGGCAGCTACGGATTTCTTTCGCTTGCGCTGCGGATTGACGGCGGGATCAGGGCGTTCACCGCCGGGGAGGTCGCCGGGGACACGCTTTTCGTCCATATCGAAAAGGCGGACAGAAACACCCGCGGCGCGTATCAGGCGATCGCGTCGGAATTCGTGAAGTCCGTGCCGGGGATAAGCTTTGTGAACCGCGAGGACGATTCCGGAGACCCCGGACTCAGAAAATCGAAGATGTCATACCGCCCGTGTGCCCTTCTCGGGAAATATACGGCGGTGATCCGATAATCGGCACGACAGCTGCCGCGGTGTCTCTTCGGTGATCAGCCGCGCGGCGACGGCGCATGAACCGCAGATACAGAATATGAAAAAAGGAGCCGACGGCTCCTTTTTCTTTCGGAAAACGCGCATGCCGTGAAACGGCGGAAGAGTCAAATGAGGCGACAGCTCGTATTATTACGCTAACGCACGGCGGGAAAAGTCAAGTGCTCCGCCCCGGTCCCGTCCCGCTTTACGCGGGATCCCGTCTGCGGCAAAGCAGCGAGGTCTTATCGGCAAAGAATGGCGAATCCGACGTTTTGCACCCGCGACAACCCCGAGAGAGAACGGGAACGGACTCCGGCTGCCGCCGTATAAACCGTAACAATGCAAAGGAGACGAAAGATTCGACAGTCCGTCAGACGGCGCTCTTCCTATGCGTCCCGCATCGCTTCGACGCCGCGAGGAAGTCTTTACGCTTGGCTTGCCGTCTCCGGCGGCAGCTTCCTGCAGTTCGCGTATTCCCGCAATTGCCGCCGAACCGCGCTTAACAAAATGTTAACAATATGTATTCATATTATCGTTGAATTAAAAGCGGCAAAATGGTAAATTCTTATATAGATTAGCACTCAGGGACCGAAAGTGCTAAAACGTAAAATTCCTGTGATCGGAGGCGGGATCGGTGAGTGCGGAAAACGGCGCATTAAGCGAGCGGAAAAAGCTTATACTTAAAGCAATAGTGGACGCGCATATACAGAACGGCGAGCCGGTCGGAAGCAAGTACCTGACACAGAATAAGCAGATAAGCCACTCGTCTGCTACCATACGCAACGAAATGGCGGAGCTTGAGGCTCTCGGGTATCTCGAGCAGCCCCACACTTCGGCGGGGCGCATCCCCACCGAGGCGGGCTACAGATTTTACGTCGATTCTCTCGTCGATCGCTACAATTTCACCGCCGCGGAGATAAAGCGGCTTGAAAGTGCGCTTCGCGCACGCAGGAACGAGCTCGGCGAGATACTTTCCGCGGGTATGCGCATCGCGTCCGCGATGACGAACTATACCGCGCTTGCGGTCCGTCCGGAAAGCTCGAGCGTGACGGTCGCGCGCTTTGAGGCGATGCGCCTCGACAGCCGCAACCTCGTCCTCGTGATGGTTCTGCCGGACACGTCGGTGAGAACGAAGCACATCCGCTCCTCGTTCGACATTTCGCCCGAGGCGACGGAAAAGCTCGTCTCCGTGCTCAATTCCCGCCTTACCGGACTGACGGCGGACATGATAACCCTTCCGATCATAATGGAAGCGGAGCGCGAGATGGGCGAGTACGATTACCTGATCGGTCCGGTGATAAAGGGCATATTCGAATCCGTCGGCACGATCGGCAGCGGAGAGATACAGGTCGAGGGAGTCAACCGCCTGCTTTCCTACCCCGATTACTACGACAACGACCGCCTGAGTGAGCTGCTCGGGCTGTTCGAGCATAAGGATTCGCTGAAGAAGCTGCTGCCCTCCTCGCTCCCGTCCGCGGATCAGAAGGACGGCGGAGTGCAGGTCTACATCGGCAGCGAAAATTCCGTTAAGATAATGGATCGCTCCGCGCTCGTGTTCAAAACGGTCACGGAGAACGGCAAGCCGATCGGCGCGATCGGCGTTATAGGTCCGACGCGCATGGATTACGGGCGCGTCATATCGGTGCTTGACCGGCTGTCCGAGGGGATCGGCGATGTGATCTCCGGCGACGGCGGCGGGGATTCTTCACCGGATGAAAAGAAGGGAGAAACATGATGGACGAAAAGGAAAAGAAGGATATCACCGGAGACGCGGATGCCTGCGCGGACTGCACAGCCGGTGATACGGAAGATAAAAAGAGCGCGGGATGCGCGAAGGACGCGAAGGATAAGAAGGAGCATTCCGGCTCCGAAGCGAAGAAGCACAAATCCCGCATAGCCGAGCTTGAGCGCGAGCTTGAGGAGGAGAAAAAGAAGAGCGCGGAGGCGAGCGACAAGTACCTGCGGACGCTGGCGGAATACGACAACTTCCGCCGCCGCTCCAAGGAGGAGCGCGACGCGATGTATGCCGACGCAGTCGGCGAAAGCGTGCGTGAGCTGCTCCCGATAATCGACAATCTCAAGCGCGCATCGCAGTACACCGATTCGGAAAAGCTTTCCGAGGGAGTTGCGATGATACTCAAATCCGTGCCGGCGGCGCTTGAAAAGCTCGGCGTCGAGGAATTCGGAAAGGTCGGCGAGAAGTTCGACCCGAATCTTCACAACGCGGTGCTTCACGAGGAATCGGCGGAGTTCGGCGAGAGCGAGATCATGGATGTGCTCCAGACCGGATACCGCCGCGGAGACAAGATTCTCCGCTTTGCGATGGTCAAGGTCGCAAACTGAATCAAACGGGATCAGCGCCGCTCGGCGGCGAGATCATATAATGCAAATAACAAAATCAAAATATACGGAGGATTTTCATTATGGGAAAGATAATAGGTATAGATTTAGGAACAACAAACTCCTGCGTGGCGGTATATGAAGGCGGCGAGCCTACCGTTATCCCGAACCCCGAAGGCGCACGCACCACACCTTCCGTGGTCGCATTCTCGAAGACGGGCGAACGCATGGTCGGACAGGTCGCAAAGAGACAGGGCATCACCAACCCCGAGCGCACCGTGTCGAGCATCAAGCGTGAGATGGGCACCGGACATACCGTCGAGATCGACGGAAAGAAGTACACCCCCCAGGAGATCTCCGCGATAATTCTTCAGAAGCTCAAGGCGGATGCCGAAGCGTTCCTCGGAACTCCCGTAACGCAGGCGGTCATCACGGTTCCCGCATACTTCTCCGACGCACAGCGTCAGGCAACCAAGGACGCGGGCAAGATCGCGGGACTTGAGGTCATGCGTATAATCAACGAGCCTACCGCAGCAGCTCTCGCATACGGTATGGATAAGGAAAATGAGCAGAAGATCATGATCTTCGACCTCGGCGGCGGCACGTTCGACGTTTCGCTTCTCGAGATATCCGACGGAGTTTTCGAGGTTCTCGCAACCGCGGGCAACAACCGCCTCGGCGGCGACGACTTCGACAACCGCATCATCAACTGGATCGCCGAGAAATTCATGGCGGAGAATGCCGGAATAGACCTGCGCAAGGACAAGATGGCGCTCCAGAGACTTAAGGAAGCCGCAGAGAAGGCGAAGATCGAGCTTTCCGGCATGACCACCACCGATATTAACCTCCCGTTCATCACGGCGGACGCAACCGGACCGAAGCACTTCGAGGCGACGCTCAGCCGTGCGGAGTTCGACAGACTCACCGCAGACCTCGTTCAGGCTACCATGGAGCCTACGAAGAGAGTTCTCTCCGACGCGGGACTTACCGTAAATCAGGTAGACAAGGTGCTCCTCGTCGGCGGCTCGACCCGTATCCCCGCCGTTCAGGATGCAGTCAAGAACTTCATCGGCAAGGAGCCCTTCAAGGGAATCAACCCCGATGAGTGCGTGGCAATCGGCGCAGCAATCCAGGGCGGCGTCCTCGGCGGCGACGTAAAGGATCTTCTACTTCTCGACGTTACTCCGCTGTCTCTCGGAATCGAGACCCTCGGCGGCGTATTCAACCGCATCATCGACCGCAACACGACGATCCCGGTAAAGAAGAGCCAGGTATATTCCACTGCAGCCGACGGTCAGACCTCCGTTGAGATCCATGTGCTCCAGGGCGAGCGCGACATGGCGGCGGGCAATACGACACTCGGACGCTTCAGCCTCGACGGAATTCCGGCAGCTCCCCGCGGAGTGCCTCAGATCGAGGTCACCTTCGATATCGACGCGAACGGCATAGTCAACGTATCCGCAAAGGATCTCGGCACCGGACGCGAGCAGCACATCACGATCACCTCTTCGACCAATATGTCCAAGGAGGACATCGACCGCGCGGTACGCGATGCGGAGAAGTACGCTGAAGAGGATAAGAAGCAGAAGGAAGCCGTTGACGTGAAGAATCACGCGGAGAGCCTGCTCTTCCAGAGCGAAAAGACGCTCGGCGAGATCGGCGACAAGCTTCCCGAGAGCGAGCAGAGCGAGGTCAAGGCGGCCATGGAGAAGCTCCGCACGACGCTCACCGGCGGCGACACCGCGGCGATCAAGGCGGACACCGAAGCGCTCGAGAAAGCGTTCTACGCACTGTCCGAGAAGCTCTATAAGCAGTCGGGTGCCCAGGGGGACGCGGGCGGATTCGATCCCAACGCACAGCCCGGCGGATTCCGGAACGCGGGAAACGGCGACGACACCGTTTACAACGCGGATTTCGAGGATAAGACCGATAAATAAAAAACCACGGAACACGGGAAAAGCGTTCACGCCTGCGGGTGCGAACGCTTTCTGCGGTGTTTACGGCGGACGGTGAAGAGGCGGGAAACGGCGAAGAGCGGCGGCTGATGCAAGGCGGTCGAACGGACGGCTTCCGATCGGTGAAATGTCCGATTATGACCGGCGCTCATCCGAACAGATTCCGATCGATGGGCATCCGAACAGATTCCGATCGGCGGGCATACCGACCGATGACGGACGAACGCCGGCACGGCGGCGTATCTCGCTTTCCGCACGGGCGAACGGCACGGCGCGTGACCGCCGATTTGTTCCCCGATCTCCGAAGCCCGGCTTTCGCCGCACGGAGAACTCGCACCGCCGCACGATGAAATTGATTTTGAAGGGAGGAATACCGCGGAATTACCTCGGTATATCCGTAACCAATGGCAGATAAACGTGACTACTATGAGGTGCTCGGCGTTGACAAAAGCGCGTCGGATGCCGACATAAAAAAGGCTTACCGTTCGCTTGCGAAGAAGTACCACCCCGATATGAATCCGGGCGACAAGGAAGCCGAACAGAAATTCAAGGAAGTGAACGAGGCTTACGCCGTGCTCTCCGACGCCGATAAGCGAAAGAAGTACGACACCTACGGTCACGATGCGTTCGATCCCACGGCGGGCGGATCGGGATTCTCCGGCTTCGGGGATTTCGGCGGATTCGACATGGGCGGCTTCGGCGATATATTCTCCTCCTTTTTCGGCGGCGGTACATCGTCGCGCAGACAGAACGGTCCCGTCCGCGGCGACGACGTAAACGTGCGCATCACGCTTTCGTTTGAGGAAGCGGTATTCGGCGTGAAAAAGAATATCACCTACCGCCGGACGCAGCGGTGCGCGGAATGCTCCGGAACGGGCGCCGCAAAGGGAAGCCAGCCGAAGACGTGTACGAAATGCTCGGGAAGCGGACAGATCCGCGTTCAGCAGCGCACGCCGCTCGGCGTGATGCAGACGCAGCGCACCTGCGATGCGTGCGGCGGACGCGGTACCGTGATCGAGAATCCGTGTAAAGCGTGCCGCGGAACCGGAACGGTTCAGGCGACAAAAACGCTCGAGGTTTCGATCCCCGCGGGAATCGACAACGGACAGAGGATATCCCTGCGCGGTCAGGGCTCGGACGGACTTCGCGGCGGCAGCGCCGGCGATCTTCTGATAAGCGTGGCGGTCAAGGCGCACCCGGTATTCGAGCGCGACGGCTACGATATCTACTGCGAGGTGCCGATAACCTTCACCGAGGCGACTCTCGGCGCGGAGATCGATATCCCCACGCTTGAGGGCAAGGAGAAGTTCACCGTGCCCGAGGGCACTCAGACGGGAACGTCGTTCACGCTTAAGCAGAAGGGCGTGCCGTATGTGAATAATTCGTCGCGTCGCGGCGATCTTATAATCACGGTCGTCATCGAGGTTCCGAAGAATCTGAGCTCCGCTCAGAAGGAGAAGCTCCGCGAATTCGCCGAGCTGTCCGGAGAGACGAATTATACGAAGAAAACGAAGTTCTTCAAAAAGTTCTTCAAATAAGGAGCGCAAATGGAAAACGGTAAATGGATACAGATAAAGGCGAGCGCGCCTGTCGCATATCTGTCCGACGTGGAAGCGGTCATGGGCATGATCTCGAATTCGCTGATGACGGAGGACTACTCCGATATCGAGAAGGATCTCGACGGAGTTTACGGCGACCTCATAGATGAGGAGCTGCTTGCACGGGATCGCTCGACCTGCGCGGTGTCGGCGTTCATCTCCGACAGCGCAAATCCCGCCGAGAGCGTCTCGTTCGCGCGCGGCAGATTCGACGAGCTCAAAATCCCCGCGCAGATCGACGTATGCGGCGTGTCCGAGGAGGATTGGGCGGATTCGTGGAAGAAGTACTACAAGCCGATCAAGACCGGAAAAAGGGTCGTCATAGTTCCTGTGTGGGAGAAGTACGATGCCGCACCCGGCGAGGTGACGGTGCTCATGGATCCCGGAATGGCGTTCGGTACGGGAACGCACGAAACGACGAGGCTCTGCGCCGCGATGCTCGAGAAGTACATACACGGCGGCGAGAGCGTGCTCGACGTGGGCTGCGGCAGCGGAATCCTTGCGATCACGGCTGCGAAGCTCGGCGCCGCCGATGCCTTCGCGTGCGATATCGACCCGCAGTCGATCAAGGTGGCGAAGGAGAATACGGTGCTGAATTCCACACCGTGCGTAGAGTGCGCGGTCAGCGATCTTCTCTCGGCGGTGCCGGAGAAGAAATACGACGTCGTGTGCGCGAACATCGTCGCCGACGTGATAATCAGACTTGCCCCCGATGTCGGAGCGTTCATGAAGGACGGCGCGGTTCTCATCGTGTCGGGAATAATCAGCGAGCGCGCGGACGAGGTTCGCGCCGCGCTTTCGGCAAACGGATTCGAGGTTGACTCGGACGAAAGCGAGAACGGCTGGTACTGCGCCGCCGTGAAAGCAAAGCGGGATTTGTAAGAGGCAAGCCGCGGCGAAGAGCGCAGACGCTCGGACAAACGCGATTCGGCGAAGTGCGCAGGTACTCGGGCAGGCGCGTTCGCCCGCATCATCCGTCATATAGATAAACGAAAAAGGAGGATCGTGAGATCCTCCTTTTTATGTTCGGGTGTCTTTGCGGGGAGTTCAGTCCCGACTGTTGTGCAGATACAGAAGGTTTATTCCTCGTTTTGAGATTGCGTGTCTTGCGAAAGAGTGGAGTAATTCTTGGATTGCTTTATAAACATTTCATAATACACGCCTTTTTTATTCATCAGCTCATCGTGAGTTCCGTTTTCACATATTCTGCCCTCTTTTAATACATAAATGCAATCCGCATCTCGGACCATTGACAGTCGGTGCGCAATCAGTATAGTCGTTGTTGTGTTAGCCTGACTATATAGAATATTTGTTAATTTGTACTCGGCAATCGGGTCAAGGGACGACGACGGCTCGTCAAGTATGAGAAGCCCAAAACTGTTATTAAGAATTCTGGCTATGCCTATTTTTTGTATTTCTCCGTTAGACAATATTAGTCCGTCTTGTTCAAACTCTTTTGTAAGTTCTGTTTGTAAATCACTTCGTGATTTGTCGAAAATACTGTCTAAATCCAATTCTTTAATTGTGTTCAGTAATTGAGTATCGTCATTATCTCTATACAATTTTAAATTATCAGCCAGCGACATGGCATACACATTTGTAGTTTGAAATGCAATCCCGATGTTTTCCCGAAGCTTTAATAAATCATATTCACAAATTGGTTTGCCGTTTATCAATATATTACCCTGATCGGGATCATAAAGTCTAAGTATAAGTTTAGTAATTGTTGTTTTGCCGGCGCCGTTTTCTCCGACAATGGCAACCTTTTTCCCCGGACCGATATTTAATGATATATTTTTAATGCCGAATTCGGAGTTGGGATAAGTAAAAGATACGTCGTTCAATTCCAATTTGAAAGGTGAACCGGGAATCATTTCGCTGTTAGCGCTGAGCTTGTTTTCAATCGACGATTCACATTCGAAAAACAATTTGATTTTTTCGGCATACAGTGATAGATTGTTTGCTTGCGAAAACAGACCAAAAACGCCATACAGTGACTGCATCAGTTGGGCATTTGCGGTAATAAGGCTCATGAACTTTCCGACACCGACTATTTTTTTACTTACCAGCAAACCATAGCTTATGTAAATCATAATGGATGCATTATATATGATTCCAATACAATTTTGAGTGAACAGCCAACGAAACAGTGTGCCGGCGTAAGCCTTGATTATACCAAGCTTCGATTTACCGCTTTGCTTATACGAAGCAAATAAATAATCTTTTAATTTGGTAACTTTTATATCAGCCGCATATTCTCTTTGGTAGAAAACACGATGAACATAACCGAGTTTTCTGTCAAAAACCAAAGATTGCATTCGTTTTTCCATATTGATTTTGTTTTTTTGTGTTTCTATGGCTACAGTTATAATCATTTCTATAATGGTAATAACGATCAACCATGGACCGAGAATCATTATTACCGATCCCATCGAAATGATGGTTGACAGCGCTTTGAGTATGTTTATCATCAAATCGACGGCTTCTCTGGATTTGTTTGAATATTCGTTGGCTGTCAGGGTATAGTTATTATAAAATTCAGGATCGTCAAAATACTTGTAGTCCGTTGACAGGATATGCTCATATATTTCCTGATTCAGTTTCAACTGAATTTCGGTTGTTTTTTTCTCCTTATATAAAACATCATAAGTGTTCTGAATCAACAGGGTAAACAGTAATACAAATAAAAATCGAAGTATTATTTTAATGACTTCAAAAAATGATGCTCCGTACGCAACGGCATCGATTACGGATTGAGTAAAAAAGACGCTTGCTAAGGAATTCACCGGAGCGATAATAACACTCATTATTATCGAGAGTATAACGTATGTTTTTCCGTACTTCCAATATGGCTTTATCAGCAATATAATATTTTTAGCCGAATTCGCTATACGCTTCATGACTAAGATCCTTTCACTCTTTAACAGTGGGGTCCGTATTTAGAATTTAGGACAAAGGAACAATCTTAAAAAACTTCTTTTTACCCAATTGCAACTCGCAGTTTTTTCCATCTGATAGATTAACAAGTTTCAGATCCGAAATACGAACTCCACCCATAACAGCGCCACCTTGTTGAAAAATGCGACGGATCTCAGCTTTGGAACTAAAGTAACCCAGCTGAACAAGTGTGGCAGCGAGGCTGTCAAAATGATCAACCCCATCTTCAAGTTTTACTTCCACAACGGACGCATCTTCAGGGAAGCGCTTTTGTTGATATACTGACTTGAAACGATTCTCGGCCTCCGCAGTAGCTTGAGCTCCAGCGTAAAGCGTTGTGATTTCGCGAGCTAACATAATTTTTACATCTTTTGGATTTGCTCCATCGTCCAGTGCCTTCATTAACCGCGCGATCTCATCAGGGTGTATATCGGTACATAAATTATAATACTTAATAATCATGTCATCCGGAATCTGCATTACTTTTTCAAAAATGACTGCGGGTTCTTCGCTAATTCCAATATAGTTTCCCAGTGATTTGGACATTTTTTCTTTTCCATCAATACCCTCAAGCAAAGGCATAAACAGTGTAAGCTGCGGGCTCTGACCATAATCTCTTTGAATGTTTCGACCCATTAGGATATTAAACGTCTGATCGGTGCCCCCCAATTCAATGTCAGCCTTAATAGCAACAGAGTCATATGCTTGCATGAGAGGATAAAAGAACTCATGGACAGAAAGAGGAAGATGGTTGGTGTAGCGATTATTAAAGTCATCACGCTCTAACATTCGCGCTACAGTGCACTTGGCCGACAATTCAATGACATCCTCGAATGTCATTTTGCTTAACCATTCGCTGTTATAGTACAGTTCGGTGCGATTTCTATCGATTATCTTATAAATCTGTTCCATGTATGTTTGGGCATTGCGTTCCACATCCTCCCGAGATAATTGCTTTCTCGTCTTAGATTTTCCGGTAGGATCACCAATCATGCCCGTAAAATCGCCGATAACAATAATTGCCTTATGTCCAAGATCTTGAAGCTGTCGAATTTTTCGAAGGACAACCGAATGACCTATGTGGATGTCAGGTGCAGATGGATCTAATCCCAACTTAACACGCAGTGGTCGATTTTCTTTCTTTGCGTCCCGGATCTTTTCACGAATTTCATCAACAGAGGTATGGCTTGCAACTCCCTTTAGAATAATTGCAATTTGATTTTCCACCTCTCGTTCTTCGTCAGTCATCGGACCAAACCTAAATTCACTATTCTCTTGAGAAATAACCCCGGTCTCGACCGTAGCACCATATAGTTCCTTTAAAAGGCAACTAAGTTCTTCACATGCTTTGTCTACCGCTTCACTGTTACCTATAAAGCCGTCAATAGGAAACACAAAGTTACTGGTCTTTTCCGTAACACGCCCTGCAGGCATTTGTCTCCACAGCCACCGTCTGGTTCGGATAGAGTTTCCGGCTGCATACACAGGTTCACCAACTTTTAGTGTATCTTTATCCAGAGAATTTTCTGGCACTTCGCAATCTTCCTCAGTAGCAAGACGGACAACTAGAGCTCTATCAATAGTGTCCAAATCATGAACGCCTACAGGAACACGGTATTTTAAAGAGATATAATTCCCCAAATCCACTATAGGACTCAACGATGGAAATTGACCGGTTTTGGAGATTCGAGTCAAAATGGATTCAATTGAGCAGGGATATTTGGTCGGATTAATTCCCATTGCTTTCATAGCCTGACGGTAAGTATCTAGGGAAGAGGACTCTTTAACAGTTTTATCTCCAAACTCGCCAGAGGCTTTTGCTATCTCTTCCTGCAACAACCTGGAAATCTTCTCGCAGGGCGTTGTATTATCTAACCCGAAAGCAGAAACAACACCTGTATACACCCCGCCTGCCAATTCCAAAACTTTTTTTTCAATCTTAAAAAGCATAAAACATTTCCTTTCTTTATTCTTCCTTATTCAATTCAATCTGTAATTATAAACTTTATATCCATATTAAGCAAATCATTAACAATATCTTTTAAATGTTCTTCAGAAGAATTAACTTCTGGTACAAAATATCGTTCCAGTTCATCGTCAAAAGTTTGGACCAATGATTTTAAAAATCTATCTTTTTTTTCTAGGTCGTTGTTAAAGAATGTGTTTAAGTTACCTGCATGAGCACACCATCTGCCCGATTTACTACTTTTTTTCTTTCCCCACAAATGTATAGATGAAATACTACTTACATACATTTTCAAATTCTCATTAAACTGAAGAATCTTGTGCAAATCTATACAGTCTAAATTGCTTTTTTCAGCACTGAAAAGCTGCGGATAATCAATGACCAAACTTAACTCATTGTTCTTTTGGCACAAATATTGGCAAAATTCTATGATATCATCACAACTTGATAATAGGAAAGGTGATTTAGAATACATAGTTCCAAATCGATTTTCCAATACAATTTTAACATTTGGATATAATTTAACAATTTCTTTGTAAAATACAATATATCTTCCCCAAAACTCTTCAAAACTACTACAATAATCTTTAAACGGAGGATGAATTTCTATAATATCAGGAGGGATACTATTTCCAATTAATCGCTTAATGAATTCTGCGAATTCATAACTCCAAGCTTCATTTTTCCAAAGAGTAGGAATATTATTAATGTGTGAATTTTTTAACTCATCCAACCCATCGATCAGTTCACTGTTAAAATTCCGTTTTGAATATGAGTATTCTGTATGTAGTGAATATGGACTATTTATATATAATCGTTTGCTGTCAAAATTCCCCGCGATTTCACAAATAATTGGATTAATAGAGTTAGGATATTTTTTATTATGATATTTTATTGGAATTAGTTTCATTGTTATACTCCATATGTGGTAATTTTCCCCTTATATGTTTGGATGTCACTTTTCAGCTTTGAGATTTCTACTTCTTTTTCTGCAATTTGCTTGTCCTTATTTCGGACATTTTATTTCCTGCATATGAAATACTTCCCGAATCGATCAAAAATAAAAGCTTCCATCGTCTGATATGTCCCCAAAAGTGTCCGGCTCTTGGGGGCATACCCTTCTCTTACTCGAGAATATCCGTTGTGATGTAGTTTATGCCGTAGCCGATGTACTTTTCGGCGACCTCGGCGCTGTCGCAGGTCCAGATGTTGATCTCGACTCCGGCTTCGCGCAGGCGGTGCGCGTTCTCCTCGGTGAGCGCGCCGTAGGCGATATCGAGGTCGATCCTGTTCCTGACGAGCATGTCGAAGTACTCATCCTTCCAATCGAACGAGAGGAACTGAACGGTCTGATCGGGCAGCATCTTTCTGATGTTCAGCATATTCTCAAACGAGAATCCGATGAAGATTATCCCGTCGAGATAGTCCTCCGCCTTTATGATGTCGATGATCTCCCGAAGGTATTCCACCGGAAGCTCGGGCTGCTTGATCTCGAGAACGCCGACCTTGCCGTAGTTCTTGCATATGCGGACGTATTCGTCAAGCGTCGGAACGCGCAGATCCCAGCGCTCTCTGCCGTCCTTATCCTCCATGACGACCGCGCGGAGCGTGTCGAAATCCGTCTCGGGGATGTATGCTCCGGTGCAGACTCTGTCGTCGTGGTGAAGGACGTACTTGCCGTCCGACGTGCGGTAAACGTCGGTCTCGATGCCGTAGTAGCTTTCTCTGTTTGCGGCGGCGACGAACGCGGCACAGGTGTTCTCCTGCTCGATTCCGGAAAGTCCGCGGTGCGCGATCAGGCGAACGCCTCTTTTGTCTATTTTAACTGTGTCTCTCATGGGAAAACCTCTTTTCATATTTAACGGTAAGTCAATTATACAATAGAGGATGGAAAAAATCAAGGACGGCTGTGCATTCTGCGAATATTTCGCCGATTGCGCGGGATACTAAGGGAAAAGGAGGGATCGTTATGGTTGAAAACGATACGGTGAAGCTGCTGCGCGAGTGCGACGCGGGGATAAAAATGGGGGTCGCCGCGATCGACGACGTGATGAGCCACGTTCACGGCGAGGAATTCAGGAAATCGCTGAACGCCTGCCGCGACGAGCACGAGAATCTGCGCGTTCAGGTGAGGGAGATGCTCAGCTCCTGCGGCGACGACGGCAAGGAGCCGAACCCCATGGCGAAGGGGATGTCGTGGATCAAGACGAACGTGATGCTCGCCGCGGACGGAAGCGACGCGACGGTCGCCGATCTCATCACGGACGGCTGCAACATGGGCGTGAAATCGCTCAACCGGTATCTGAATCAGTACGCGGCGGCTGACGAGAAAGCAAAGACGGTCGCAAAGAAGCTGATCCGGCTTGAGGAGAAACTGACGCAGAGCGCCGGAACGTATCTGTAACTCGGGAAAAAACGGCACCTGTGCCGTTTTTTCTGTTGACCGCGGTGCGAAAATGAGGTATACTGTTTATGGATGTACTGCACGCGCGCTTTTTGCGCGGGAATGCCGATGCGGCTTTGTGCAGGATGAAAACACAGACGAAAGTCCGCGGGAAACGCGGAGGAACGGAGATATAAGATGGCAGAATTTTTGGCGTGCGAGCCGAACGTGTTCGTAATCGGGAACGATTATCAGATAGTACTCAACCTTGCCGAGCCGGGACCGTGCTTCGTGCGGGTCGGCGATCGCAATTTCTACGAGGACGGAAGCGGAATTTTCTACAACGACAGATGCGTACATAAGATATCCGTTCCGCAGAGCGTCCTCGACGCGGCGGAGAGCTACACCGTAATGTACCGCCGCATGATCGAGAGAAGAAGCTACTGCTCCCGCACCGGGGATATGCAGAGCGAGAGCTTTGCGTTCCGCCCGATAAAAAAGACGAGCGGCATAAACTGCGTTTACGTCGCCGATATGCACGGCGATTACGAGGAGACGGAGAACGTCGCGTCCTACTTCGGGGACGATCTCGATCTCTTTATCGTGAACGGCGACTTCGGCGAGTCCGACACGCTCGACGATCTCGTCAAGCTCAACGAGTTCATCGGCAAGGTCACGCACGGCGCGATCCCGACGATCGTCGGACGCGGAAACCACGACACGCGCGGAATGTGCGCCGAGCTTCTCCCGCGCCACATCGCAACGAACGGCGAAAGAACGTACTTCACGTTCTCGGTCGGTCCGATAAGCGGCGTCGTGCTCGACTGCGGCGAGGACAAATACGACGATCATCCCGAATACGGCGGAGTGAATTGGTTCGAGCCTTACCGCGAGCAGGAGCTTGAGGCGCTGCGCGGCTTCGAGCTTGAGGATAAGCCGTACAGGATCGCCGTGTGCCACGTTCCGTTTATGTCGGCGGGCGAGATGTCGGGTCAGTTCGACATCATGCCGGAGCTTTACCGCGCGTGGAATGCGGAGGTCGAGCGCATGGCGCCCGAGTTCATGATCTGCGGACACGTTCATTGGTACGAGTTCTACCCCGCGGGGGACGAGAACGCAAAGTTCGCGCATAATTACCCCGTTATCGTGGCGAGCAGCCGCCGTGACGGGATCGGCGCGACGGCGGTGATCTTCGGCGACGGAGAAACGGAGTTTCGCCACATCGCAAAGGACGGCAAGGTGACGGAGACGTTCACTCTGCCGAGAAAGTAAAAAACGTACAAAAGCAAAGCGGAGAGAAACAGTGATATTTCGAACGGAGCACCCGAAGCCGCAGTTTATGCGCGAAAGCTGGATGAATCTGAACGGAGAATGGCAGTTTGAGACGGACAACGATAATGACGGAAGGGAAAGAGAGCTGTTTGCGGACGGGGTGCGCCTTTTCGGCAGCATAAACGTTCCCTTCTGCCCCGAAAGCCGCCTGTCGGGGGTAGAGTACACCGATTTCCTGAATTCGGTGTGGTACAAAAGGAGCTTTACGCTTGATGCAGAGCATCTCGGCGGAAGGGTGATCCTTCATTTCGGCGCGGCGGATTACCGTACGACTGTTTATGTAAACGGAAGAGAGTGCGGCAGCCACAGGGGCGGATATGTTTCCTTCTCGTTTGATATAACCGATTTCGTTTCGGCGGGCGTGAACACCGTAACGGTGAACGTGACCGACGATACCCGCGACAGGCTTATCCCGAGCGGGAAGCAGAGCGCAAGGCGCGAGTCCTTCGGCTGTTATTACACGCGAACCACGGGTATATGGCAGACGGTGTGGCTTGAATTCGCGCCGCAGAGCCGCATCGTCGGGGTGAAGTATTTCGCTCAGCCGGAAAACGCGCAGCTGACCGTCTGCGCAAAGCTCGAAGGAGAGGGGACTCTGCGCGCGCAGGCGTTCTATGAGGGAAGATTCGTCGGGGACGCGTCGGTACGCGCGCTCGGCGGGAATGCCGTGCTGACTCTCGCGCTTTCGGAAAAGCATCTTTGGGAGATCGGCGAAGGACGGCTGTACGATCTGATCCTGACCTTCGGGGACGATTCGGTGAAAAGCTATTTCGGGCTGCGCTCGGTCGGATTTGACGGTCACAGATTTCTCCTGAACGGAAAGAGCGTCTTTCAGCGCCTTGTGCTCGATCAGGGGTTCTATCCGGACGGGATATACACCGCGCCCTCCGACGGAGAGCTTGCGGCGGATGTCGAACGCGCCGCGGCGATGGGCTTCAACGGAGCGAGACTTCACGAGAAGGTGTTCGAGGAAAGGTTTCTCTATCACTGCGACCGCATGGGATACATGGTCTGGGGAGAGTACCCGAACTGGGGACTCGATCACACATACGCGGACAGCATATATTCCGTGCTGCCGGAGTGGCTCGACGAAGTGGAGCGCGATTTCAACCACCCGTCGATCATAGGGTGGTGCCCGTTTAACGAGACTTGGGATATTGACGGAAGACGCCAGTGCGATGAGATGATCGCTTCGGTTTACCGGGCGACGAAGGCGGCGGATCCGACAAGACCGTGCATCGATACGAGCGGCAGCGTCCACGTCATGACCGACGTGTACGATATTCACGATTACGAGCAGGATCCGAATACCCTTGCGGAGCATTACGCATTGCTCGGAGAGGGGCGCGTGGCGGATATTCCCACTGCCTTTTCGGATCTTCAGTCATACGACGGCAAAAAGCCGTTTTTCGTCAGCGAGTACGGCGGCATCGCATGGACCGACGATAAATCGGGCTGGGGTTACGGGAACGCGCCCGACAGCGCGCGCGAGTTCACCGATCGGCTCGAAGGTTTGACGAATGCCCTGCTGAAGAACAAATACATCTTCGGCTTCTGCTACACACAGCTCACCGATATCGAGCAGGAGCAGAACGGACTTTACACATACGACAGAAAGCCGAAATTCCCGTGCGAGGAGATAAGGCGGATCATATCCGCCGCGGCGGCGATCGAGGACTGACGCACGGCGCGATCGGCAGACGGGTTTCAAATTTCCGATTTGTTCGGCGAATTGAGAAGTTCTGCGCTTCGCCGATGTGCCCTCCCGCAGCGCACGTTATCTTTGCGGACAGCGTAAAGCGGCGGCAGATTTACGGCTGCGCCGCCGTTTTGCGAAGGTCGAAGCCCCGGCTTGCGCGCTCGGCGGCTTGCGCCGTCTCCGCTAAGATGAAAATTTTATAAAAACGTAATTTCAAGGAATATTTTTCCTCTCTGCCGAATATAATTATACCGGGAACCGGAATGACCGCAGCGCGCCGCGAAAACCGACGGTGCGCACGGATACGAAAAACAGGGAGGAAAAAATGAAAAAATTTTTATCGGTAATGCTTGCGGCGATCATGCTCGCCGCCATGTTCACCTTCTCGGTCAGCGCGAGCTGGTCCGAGGCGGGCTACACCGTCGTAATCGGCGACTCCGTTCGCTTCCGTTACGGACCGGGCACGGATTACGATATCGTGCAGACCGTTGCCCCGGCAACATACGGAGACCGTCTCGGAACCATTATGTCGGATAAAGTCAGCAGGGATTCGTCGGGACGCGAATGGTTTTCCACGCCCTACGGATGGATCTGCATGGATTACGTCACGACGTATCTTTCCGCGGCGAGCATAAGCTCGGGAACGGTCATCAACATATCAAGCTCTCTTGCAGTCAGAAAGGGACCGACGACCTCCGCTCCCTCGATAGGCTCACTCTCGAACGGCACCGCCGTGACGGTGCTTGCCGAGACGCATTTTCAGATAAACGGTCATTATTGGTACATGATCTCCTACGGCTCCGGCGCGGGCTGGGTAGCTGCCGAGTACATAAGGGGAAATTGAGCCGTAATGTCCGGTATTCCGTCCGAAACGGCGGGTTCGGCACAGGCGGCGCATTCCGGAGCAGAGGTTCCCGCTTCGGTAAAATGAACCGTCCGTTATCACGGAAAATATGCGGGGGAAGCGTCCGATGGGCGCTTCCCCCGTGCGCTCTTTTGAAAAATCCTCCCTTGTGAGGTCGGGAAGTGCGGTAATTCGCCGCTTTGCCGTCCCCGGCACGATGTTGCGATACACTGTCAGCCGGCGAGTCGCTCTCGGCTCATCGCACACACTGTTCGCGGTGCGGTCTGAGCCGGGGGAAGATACCGTTGTATCCTCCGCGCTGTTCGTACGGTGTGCGCCTGCCGTACATCCTCACACTGTCCGTGCCGCAGCTCTCATCCCGCACTTTTGAACCGCGCGTACATTGCGCAAACCTTAACATGAAATCCGGATGCGCCGATGTCAGCCCGCGCATCTTCATACGAAAGGAATTTTACCAGATGAAAACAGAAACCGTTATCCTCGATCCCGCACGTCCCGACGTGACGCTGACCTCGTACATCCTCCCCGGATGCCGCCCCGCGATGATCGTCCTTCCCGGCGGCGGATTCTGCGAGCTTGCGTCCTATGAGGGCGACCCGATCGCAGTTCACTTCATGGCTAAGGGATTCAATGCGTTCGTTCTGAGATACACCATCGGTCAGCCGCAGTCGTTCTTTCCGCGCCCGCTCACCGATGTGTCCGCCGCGATCGTCCATGTCCGCAAAAACGCAGAGAAATACTGCATCGACCCCGACGGCATCTTCGTCGAGGGAACCTCGGCGGGAGGCTACCTTGCAGGCGCGATCGGTGCCATGTGGCACTGCGATTTCGCAAAAAGCTCCCCCGATATGGAGTACGGCGCGAACCGCCCGAACGGCGTTATCCTCTCATATGCCGTGACCTCGACGGCGGAGGGGATCCGCAATCCCTGCATGAACAACCTCGTCACCGATGAGTACGGCGAAGAGGCGGTTTCGATCGAGCGTCACGTTGACGAAAAAAGCGTGCCCGCATTCATATGGCATTCCTTCCTCGACGGCTGCGTCGATCCGCGAAACGCGCTCGTCCTCGCCGACTCATATGTGAGGGCGAAGGTGCCGTGCGAGCTTCACCTCTATTCGGACGGCGCGCACGGGATCGGGCTCGGCGTCCCCGGCGAGGGAAACAGCGAATTTTATCCGCGCGCGCACCGCTGGGCGGACGAAGCCGCCGAATGGGCGCTCGGGCTTTACGCAGCCCGATAAGCGCGCAGCGGAAACATAAGCAGATAACAGCCCGGGCAATGATTCCGCACAGCCGCGCGCATGTATAAACCGACCGCGAAGCCGCAATTGCCGGCGCAATCGCGTCCGTGCATAAACCGCAGCCGAGCCGTGCGTTTCCCGCGCCGTCCGTGCCGCGCGGACATTGCGCACACTATGACATGAAATCCCGATGCGCCGACGTCAGCCCGCGCATCTTCAACCGAAAGGACCTTACCCGATGAAAACCGAAACCGTCATCCTCGATCCCGTGCGTCCCGACGTGACGCTGACCTCGTACATCCTCCCCGGATGCCGTCCCGCGATGCTCGTACTGCCGGGCGGAGGATTCTATGCGCTTGCCTCGCATGAGGGCGATCCGTTTGCGATCCGCTTCATGGCGGAGGGCTTCAACGCATTTGTCCTGAATTACTCGATCGGAAAGCCGAAATCGTTCTTCCCGCGCCCGCTCACCGATGTGTCCGCGGCGATCGTCCACATACGCGAAAACGCGGAGAAATACTGCATCGACCCAGACAAACTCTTTGTCATAGGATCGTCGGCGGGAGGCTACCTTGCCGGCGCGATCGGTGCCATGTGGCACTGCGACTTTGCAAAAAGCTCCCCCGATATGGAGTACGGCGCGAACCGTCCGAACGGTGTTATCCTCACATACGGCGTCGTATCGACGAGGGAGGACATACGCTGCTTCTGCTTCGACAATCTTGTTACGGAGGAATACGGCGAGCAAGCGGTATCCCTTGAACGGTATGTTGACGAAAAAAGCGCCCCCGCGTTCATCTGGCACTCATTCCCCGACGAATGCGTCGATCCGCGAAACGCGCTCGTCCTCGCCGAGGCATATGTGAGGGCAAAGGTGCCGTGCGAGCTTCACCTTTACCCGGACGGACAGCATGGCATAGGGCTCGGCGATCCGGAAAAATATCCGCGCTCGAGCCGATGGACGTATGAGGCTGCCGCGTGGGTGCGCGGACTTTGCGCAGGCGGCGGTCGGGAATAACCGCAGACAGCCGAATTCCGCCGAACTCGGCGGACGCCGCCGCTGATACGATCAGGAGAGGCGCGCCGTGACACCGCCTGTCCGCATTGACACCGAACCGAAAATATTCAAATAAAAGGAGACAAGTCTGAAAAAATAAAAGTCAAACACAAAAATAAAAAAAGGCGTAAAAAACCAGACCACGTAGAAGTGGTCGAAAAAACGGTATCAAGTTAGATTATTCGATCGAAACAGGTGACGAAATCAAGTAACCTTGTCTTTGAAGAATAAAGATAGCTTCTTCTACAGAAACATTCCGATGCTCAGGCGGTGCATCGGATTTTCGGTAAATCTCAGCATTGTAAGGCTCATGCTTTTTGAGAATGTTGTAAATTGCAGTCAGTAACATTCTTGCAATAGCAATAGTAGCCTTCTTATGCCCTCTGCGCTTCTTCAATGCAGAATAACGATTGTAAACTTCGGGATGTTTGTTTTTGCTTTTGACAGCAGCCAACGCGCATTGAACCAACAAGGGTTTGATGTACGCTCCTGCGCGGCTGATACGAGTGGTTTTCTTCTTACCGGCGCTTTGGTCATTCTGGGGAGTAAGTCCCGCCCATGAGCAAAGATGTTTTGATGTGGGAAACACCGACATATCCACACCGATTTCACCGATGACAGAGATTGCCGAAAAGGTTGCTATACCCGGAACAGTACAAACAAGATCGATTTCGGGAATGTACTTTTCAGCGGTAGAAAGAATCAGGGATTGCAGATTGGCTTTGCACAAATCAAGACTGCTCATGTGGTCACGGATAATCCGCAGCTTTTCAGCTTGCTCAGGATATATTTCACCGTCAACAGCTTCAAGAATTTCTTCATCGGTTGCTTTCATGCCCTTCGTTCTGAAAGCAGACACATCGGAGAGCTTCTCCGACGGATTTGCAAGGATATGACTGATGATCTTTGAAGAAGCTTTGCCGAAAACATCTGAGAATACGCTGTCAAGCTTTAAGTTAGAAACAGTTAGGCAGTTCTGTGCGCGATTCTTCTCACCTGTAGTAAAGTTTGTTAACTTTGCGTGATAGCGAACCAGATCCCTAAGCTGACGAATATCCGCAGGAGGAATAAAGCTGCCGGAAACCAAATCGTGTTTGAAGATATCGGCAATCCACTTGGCATCTTTCTTGTCGGTTTTCTTACCCCGAATCGCCTTGACATACTTGGGGTGTGCCAAAACGATTTTGCAGTCTGTTTCAAGGATATTGTAGACGGGAATCCAATACTTTCCCGTGGATTCCATACAAACATCCTTACAGTTACTTGCCAAAAGCCAAGATAACAGCTCACGGAGACCTTTTGTAAAGGTAGAAAAGCGATGGCTTTTGTAGGTGGTAACTCCATTTACAGTGGTTGCGATGCAGGCATAGACAAAATCCCGGTGAACATCCAAGCCACAGCAGATAGGGTAAACGATTTTGAGCATAATACCGTCCTCTCATTTATATTTGAGAAAGCAGGCATTGACTGACTGCTCACTGAAAAACGAGTAGTTAGTCTCTCCAAAGATAAGTCTACGGGGTACATTGCCCCACATATTTGTGCTTGAAAGAGCAGTCGGTACACATAACTATACGGTTCAGCAGACGCTGTGCCCACTCACCTCCACGTACTCTGTAGTGTACCTGTTTCCCCAAGCATATTTTAACACA
>JABLTO010004185.1_pt1 | contig 37283 bp, 47 predicted proteins | sample 7160091 | NCBI WGS metagenome assembly JABLTO01 (sample SAMN14651225, study PRJNA627086) | human gut metagenome | isolation source: feces | host: Homo sapiens
GAGTACGGCATCTTCAAGCAGAAGATCGTGGACGGCTGGCAGCAGGAAACCGCTGACAACTGGCTGCCCGGCGGCCAGGTGTGGATCAAATCCCACCCCGACCAGGCACAGGAGATCCGCTTTGACGGCCAGGCTATCGAGACCTGGGAGGGCGGTTTCCACCATGTCAAGTACGAAAACTACAACTCTGTCATTGCTGTTCCCAACGATATGTACGTTGCCGGTTACGGCACGCAGGGCGTTTCCAAGCTGCGCCTGTGGCAGGCCAAGGCACCCAGCTTTGATATGAGCAGCTTCAATGCCAGCAACTATAACACCGCTATCAGCCAGTCTGCTTCCGCAGAGCTGATCTCCAAGATCCTGTACCCCAACGATAACCACACCGAGGGCAAGATTCTTCGCCTGCGCCAGCAGTACTTCTTCAGCGCTGCTTCCGTTGCCGATATCCTGGGCAACCACCTGAACCAGTACGGCACCCTGGAGAACCTGCCGGATAAGATCGCCATCCAGCTGAACGATACCCATCCGACCATTGCCATCCCCGAAATGATGCGCATTTTGCTGGATGAGTGCAGCTATGAATGGGATGCAGCTTTCGACATCTGCCGCAAGGTCTTTGCTTACACCAACCACACTGTCATGAGCGAGGCTCTGGAAAAGTGGAACGTGGATATCTTCCGCTCCACCCTGCCGCGTATCTGGCAGATCGTGCAGGAAATGGACCGCCGCTGCCGTGCTGACCTGGAGAAAGCCTTCCCCGGCGACCAGGGCAAGATCAACTACATGGCAATCATTGGCGACAACCAGGTCCGCATGGCCAACATCTGCGCCTACACCTGCCATTCCATCAACGGCGTTTCCAAGCTGCACAGCGAGATCATCAAGGACAGCGTGTTCCATGATTACTTCCTGTACAAGCCGCAAGCATTCAAGAACGTTACCAACGGTATTGCTTACCGCCGCTGGCTGCTGGCTGCCAACCCCGGCCTGACCAAGCTGCTGGAAGATTCCATCGGCCCCGGCTTCAAGCAGGATGCTTCCGAACTGAAGAAGTTCGAGAAGTTTGCTGACGATTCCGCCATGCTGGATAAGCTGGCCGCCGTCAAGCGCGCCAACAAGGTGAACTTTGCCAACTATCTGGAAAAGACCACCGGCCAGGTCATTGACCCGGATTCTATCTTTGACTGCCAGGTCAAGCGCATGCACGAGTACAAGCGCCAGCACCTGAACGCCATGAACATTGCCGCTGAGTACCTGTACCTGAAGGCAAACCCGAACGCTGACTTTGTGCCCAAGACCTATATCTTCGGCGCCAAGGCTGCCCCCGGCTACTACATGGCCAAGCAGATGATCCGCATGATCTGCAAGCTGGGCAAGCTGATTGACAACGATCCCGCTGTTAAAGATAAGCTGCGCATTGTCTACCTGGAAGACTACTGTGTCTCCCTGTCTGAACGCCTGATGCCCGCTTCCGAAGTGTCCGAGCAGATCTCTCTGGCCGGCACCGAGGCTTCCGGCACCGGCAACATGAAGTTCATGCTGAACGGCGCAATCACCTTGGGCACCCTGGACGGCGCGAACGTGGAAATCGCCGATGCCGCCGGTAAGGACAACGAGATCATCTTTGGTATGCTGACCCCCGAAGTCAACGCACTGAAAGGCATGGGCTACCATCCGCAGGCATTCATCTCTGATGATAATGTTGCCATGGCAGTTCTGGATATGCTGGAAAAGGGCTGGAACGGTGAGAACTTCAGCGAGGTTACCAACAACCTGCGCAACTCTGACCCGTACATGGTCCTGGCTGACTTCAAGGATTACCGCCGTGCCCAGCACACCGTGCAGGAACTGTACAAGCAGAAGCAGACCTGGAACCGTATGAGCCTGATGAACATCTCCAACGCCGGCATCTTCTCCGCCGACCGTTCCATCATGGATTACTCCCGCGATATCTGGGGCGCTACCCCGGTTAAATAATCTGCCCAAAGCAGAGCTTTAACTGCAGTGCGGGTGCGTGTGCAGCTGTGAACGTACACGCGCTGCCCGTACAATAAAATAAACGAACAGCCGCGATCCCGGCCGCCGACTTGAATTTGCCGGCGCCAGTGGGTCACGGCTGCTTTTGTACACTTGTTCAATGTGAGGATTGATTTGTTTGCCTGAACAACCAACGCATACTTTTTTTAACTCCCGCTGTGCGGAGTATAAAACACCGTTTGGCGCAGTTCCGGCGGGGCAGACCGTTACCTGGCGGTTGACTGTGCCGGAAAGACTGGGCTATGTGGACCCACACCTGGTGCTGACCAAAGACCGCGAAGACCCCGTGCATTACCGCATGAATTTTGACGGCCAGACCCCCGGCGTAAACCATTTTGTGTTCCAGCTGGCCCCCACCACATCGGGATTGTATTTTTACCACTTTGACCTGTACACGGATTTCCGCAAGATTTATCGCACCGCCAACGGGGAAGGTGAGCTGACCTGGGTGAATGGCCTGGATTGGCAGCTGACGGTGTACGAGCCGGATTTCAAGACCCCGGACTGGATCAAAGACGGTACGATGTACCAGATCTTCCCGGACCGCTTTTATGAGGGCGTACCCAACAAGCCGCTGCCCTTTGCGGACCGCATTTACCGTCCGGATAAAACCGGCGAGCCGTATTTTTGGCCCAATGAGCAGAGCGAAGGCTACCTGAACATGGACTATTACGGCGGCGATTTTGCGGGCATCCAGCAAAAGCTGCCTTACCTGGAAGAGTTGGGCGTTACCTGCATTTACCTGAACCCCATTTTTGAGGCCCACGCCAACCACCGCTACAATACGGCCAACTACCTGAAAGCTGATCCACTGCTGGGCACCAACGAGGATTTTGCCGCCCTGTGCGCCGAGGCCAAAAAACACGGCATCCGCATTATTCTGGATGGCGTGTTCAGCCACACCGGTTCGGATTCGCTCTATTTTAACCGCGAAGGCCGCTATGGCCCCGGCGGCGCTTACCGTGACCGCAATTCGCCCTACCGCAGCTGGTATGACTTCGATTCCGGTTATGTCGGCGGCTACCGCAGCTGGTGGGGCTTTGAGACCCTGCCCGAAGTGGAGGAGGAGGACCCCTCTTACGGCAACTTTGTCTGCGGCAAGGGTGGCGTGATTGATACATGGCTGGGGCTGGGGGCTTCCGGCTTCCGGCTGGATGTGGCGGATGAACTGCCTGATGATTTTATCGAAAAGATCCGTGCCGCCGTCAAAGCCCACGGCGAGGACAAGCTGCTCATCGGCGAAGTGTGGGAGGACGCCACCACCAAGGAAGCGTTCGACCACCGCCGCACCTACCTGCGCGGCCATGGGCTGGATGCCACCATGAACTACCCGTTCCGCAATGCAGCTGTGGCTTTTGCCCGCGGCGAGGATGCCAGCGCGGTGGGGGAGCAGATCATGTCCATCTGCGAAAACTATCCCAAACCGGCGCTGGACTGCGCAATGAACTTCCTTTCCACCCACGATACCGAGCGCGGTATTACCGCCATTGCAGGCGAACCCGCCAATGGCCGCGACCGCTACTGGCAGAGCAAGCGCATGATCCCCGGCGACCGCATTGATGATGCCCTGCGCCGCGTGCTGCTGGCTTACGCCATGCTGTACACCCTGCCCGGCGTGCCCTGCGTGTATTATGGCGATGAGATCGGGATGCAGGGCTACCGCGACCCGTTCAACCGCGCGTATTTTGACTGGAACTCCACCGAGCGCCGCCTGCGCGTGCCGCTGAGCAACCTGGCCCGCCTGCGCCGCAGCTGCGATGCTTTTGACGGCGGCAGCATGGAGCTGGTGGAAGCCAGCGCCGATGTGCTGCACTACCGCCGCGTGGGTAAGGAGCAGTCCGCGGAGATTATCCTGAACAACGGCCCGCACCTGATTGTCCGCACCGCCTTTGGCAAGCAGACCGAAGTAAACCCCGGCGGCTTTACCATCCTGGTAGAAGATAACCAGCCGGAGCATGTGGGGTATTTTAAGTACTACTGATTTGATGGGCAGGCGCTTACTGGGCGAAAGCGAACGGAATTGCAGAATTAGCAATTAGGGCAATACCGCATAATTCTAAGTGCCGATACGGCGAGCGAGGTGCGGCAGATGCCAAGCCAAAAGCGCAGATAATACTGGATGCTGCAAAGATGAGCGCCGCCAGTGGCGGAAACAGCGAACCGAAGCAGGGGCAGCGGTCGCAGAGTGCGAGGGGCTTTTGCCCCCGAAGCACGATGCGGGTACCGCACCCCGACATTATCGAGCATTTTGGCAACGCAGATGCCGTGCCGCAGCCGTCGGAGCGGTGCTTAAGCCGTAAGGTGGGAATTGTGCGGTGTTGCCATAAATCAGACTTTTTCTCAGCGTGTTGAAAAGCGTATCTTCCCTTGTAGTGGATAGGGGTGAACGCCACCGCAGAGGAATTCTGCCTTGCCGTGTGCTGCAAATGTTGCACATGATTTGTAGGGGACGATGCTTGCATCGTCCCGCAATGGTGGGCTTTGCCGCAGATTTCTCCACAGCAGGCTCCGCAAGGTGACGGGCGCACAACGTGCGCCCCTATGGTCACTATGGGGTAAACAGCGCAGTTTTCCCATGCGGTGCCGTGCCGCTTTCACGCAACATTTTCATCGCTTTGGCATCGGTTTTCGGACTTGTTTTCGGAACTTGTTTTTATCTTTGCGGATGACATGCATCGCGGTGATGGTGGCCACCACGCCGGGCAGCAAAAAGGCAAAGGCATCCAGCACCAGGCAGGCGGCCAGCTTGATTGCGGCATTGGGAGCACTTTTGCAGTACCAGACTTCCAGCACAATACTGACCACAAAGCACACCAGCAGCACCGTGCCAATGCAAAGCAGCCCCCGCACAAACGGCGGGAGCTTGGCTTTAGCGGTCGGTTCTGCGTTTTTTGGGGTGTTCCGGACCATTACAGTTTATGGATTTCCTCAACGAACTGGCTGACGATATCGCCTTTCAGGGTGCGGATCTTCTCGCCATGCTCAAACAGCACAGCACAGTCCTTGCCGCCTGCAATGCCGATGTCCGCATCGCTGGCTTCGCCGGGGCCATTGACAATACAGCCCATAATGGCGATTTTTACCGGCTTTTTGAAGCCCTCTTCTTTCAGGCGGCGCTCCACCTCGTTCGCAATTTCGATCATGGGGTACTGGGTGCGGCCGCAGGTGGGGCAACTGATGATCTCCGGCCCGGCCACGGCGTAGCCAACCGCACGCAGGATATCGTAACCGGCGTACACTTCATCCTCCGGGTCGCCGGTCAGGGAGACGCGCAGCGTATCGCCGATGCCTTCCAGCAACAGGCCGCCAATCCCCATGCCGGATTTGATCAAGCCCATGCGGTTGCCGCCGGCTTCGGTCACACCCACATGCAGGGGGTAATCTGTCTGGGAGGCCAGCAGCCGGTAAGCGGCCATCATGCGCGGCACGTTGGAGGATTTTATGGAGATGACGATATTATTAAAGTCATGCTTTTCCAGCAGGCGCACATGGTACATGGCACTTTCCACCATGGCTTCCGGCACAGGGGCACCGTAACGGGCCAGGATATGCTTTTCCAGGCTGCCGCCGTTCACGCCAATGCGGATGGGGATGTTTTTGGCGTTGCAGGCATCCGCGACCGCTTTTACACGGTCATCATCACCGATGTTGCCGGGGTTGATGCGAATCTTATCGGCACCGGCATCGATGGCGGCAAGGGCGGCGCGATAGTCAAAGTGGATATCGGCCACAACGGGGATATCTACCGCCTCCTTAATGGCCGATACCACCGCGGCATCTGCCGGGGTGGGCACCGTGACGCGCACGATCTGGCAGCCCGCTTTTGCCACGCGTTTTGCCTGCTCCACGTTGCCCGCAATATCCTTAACGGGCACATTGAGCATGGTCTGCACTGCAATGGGGTTGGTGCCTCCAATGGTAATGTTGCCGATTTTGACCGTCCGTTTTAGCTGACGCATGGAAAAACGCCTCCTGTATGTTACTTCGCAAAGCCTACTGTTCCCCTTTTATCTGGGTTGCTGCGGCTTTCGTTCCAAATCAAAGAATATATTTTGCCACATCCTGCATCGTGGTCAGCACCATCAGCATTAAAAGCAGGATCATGCCTGCCGCGTTGATGGCTGTCTGGAAGCGCAGCGGCAGTTCCCGCCGGGTAATGCCTTCTGCGGCAAGGAACAGCAGCTTGCAGCCGTCCAGCCCGGGGATGGGCAGCAGGTTAAACACGCCAAGATTTACCGTGATGACAGCGGCCAGGCTGAGCACATCCCGCCAGCCATATTTGACGGCTTCGCTGACCGCATTGACTACACCGACCGGACCGGAAAGCTCATTGACGCCCACACGCCCGGTGAAAAGGTCCAGAAATCCGCGCAGGATGACCCGCGCATAATAGCAGAAATACCGTGCCGCCCCATGCACCACGCTGCGCAGCGTTTTTTCAATGCCATACACCCGAAAATCCAGTACCATGGAGGTTGTGCCGTCCGCATTGGTAGTGGAATCAAACTGCACCTGGGGCAGTGTGACCAGCTTGCCGTCCCGCAGAACCGTGATGGTTGCGGTATCATTTTCGGTACGCTGCAGTTCGTACATGACATCTTCAGCCGTAAAGCAGAAATGCCTGTTGACCGACATGATCTCATCGTTCACCTGCAGGCCAGATGCCTGGCTTTTTGGGTTTTCACCCTGGAAGTCATAAATGATCTTGCTGGTCACAGCGCTGCCGCTGGCCACAAGTACCAGCAACAGGATAAAGCCCAGCACAAAATTCATCAGGGCACCGGCGGCAATCACAAAAAAGCGCTGCCAGGGGCTTGCTTCCACAAAGCTTTTGCCATCCACCGTCAGGGGGAACAAGGGAGCATGCGGATCATAGGTATGCACAGAAGCAGCGGCAGCATCCTGCTTTTTCGCAGGTTGTGCCCGCTCCTGCTCGTCCGGGTCCTCAGATTCTTCCGGGGTTTCACCGGCAAGGTTATTGTAACCGCCCAGCGGCAGCAGACGCACGGAATAACGGGTGCCGCCCCTGACGGTGCTCCACAGCGCCGGGCCGAACCCGATGGAAAATTCCTCCACATGGATGCCGCAGTGCCGGGCGGCAAAAAAATGCCCGGCCTCATGCACCAGCACCACCGTGCCAAATACCAAAACTGCCACAATCGCGGTCAGCAGAAAATTCATAAGCACCTCGCTTACAGGGAACTTTGACAGCCGGGCCGCCAAATGCCCGGCACAGAAGGGTTACACATGGGCTTTTACATAATCGCGCGCCATGCGGTCGCAGTCATACACATCCTGCAGGGTATAATCCCCGCCAAAGCTGTCGCTGTCCACCATGCCTTCCACCAGGCGGCCAATATCCAAAAAGCCGATCTTATCCTGCAGGAACAGGCGCACAGCTTCCTCGTTGGCACCGTTTGCGGCGCAGGGGCCAAGGCCGCCCTTGCGGATCGCCTTTTTGGCGGCTGCCAGGCAGCGGAACGTTTCATCATCCGCCACATCAAAGCTCAGATGCTTGAGGGCAGCAAAATCCAGCTCCGGCACCGGGCTGGGCAGACGGTCCGGCCAGGTCAGGGCATACTGGATCGGAATGCGCATATCCGGCACGCCCAGCTGAGCGATAACAGAATGGTCGGCAAACTGCACAGCAGAGTGCACAATGCTTTCGCGCTGGACAACAATCTGAATCTTATCCTCCGGCAAGCCAAACAGCCAGACAGCCTCAATCAGCTCCAGACCTTTGTTCATCAGGGTGGCGGAATCGATCGTGATCTTAGCGCCCATATTCCAGTTGGGGTGCTTGAGGGCATCAGACTTGGTTTTGCCGCGCAGCTGCTCGGTCGTCATACCAAAGAAAGGTCCGCCTGACGCGGTGAGCAGAATCTTTTCCAGCCGTTTGGCAGAATGCTGATCCTGCAGGCACTGGAAGATGGCGGAATGCTCGCTGTCCACCGGCAGCAGCTTGACGCCGTATTTCTTTACCGCGTCCGTTACCAGGTGGCCGCCGGTCACAAGGCTTTCCTTGTTGGCGAGGGCCAGATCATGTCCGCTTTCGATTGCAGCCAGAGAGGCCGGCAAACCGGCAATACCGACTACCGCGTTCAATACAACATCGGGGCCATCCATGGCAGCTAGAGTGCGCAGCCCTTCCGGGCCTTTCAGCAGTTTGGGCGCGTTGGCGGTACCGGCAAGGGCAGCATCCAGTTTCTCACAGGCGGCAGGGTCCACCACGGCCACATATTCCGGGTGGAACTCTTCGATCTGCTTTTGCAGGATCTCCACGCGGGAGTTCGCTGCAAGGCCAAAGATGCGGTAGCCGTGCATCCGGGCAACATCAAGGCTCTGGGTACCGATGGAACCGGTGGAGCCAAGCAGAGTAATGGTTTTTGGCATGTTGACATCCCCTTATGGAAAGGCACTGCCCCAAAAGTGCAGTGCCGGTTGTTGTTCTGGTTTTCGGGACCTGGCCTGTTGATACGGCGGCCCCCTGTTTACGCTTTACTGGAACACATAAAAGAAGTAACGCACCACGATGGACACCAGCGGCGCGATAAACATCACGCTGTCAAACCGGTCCAAAATACCGCCGTGGCCGGGGAAAATGGTGCCGTAATCTTTGATACCCACCTGACGCTTGACGGCAGAGGCGAAGAGATCGCCCAAAATGCCTAGCACCGACGCCACGGCGCCCATGGCGGCAATGATGATATAGTGCCGCGCGGTGACAGCCACCGTCAGGCTGGCGAACCGGCCGGAAAGCGCGCTGTAAATAATGGTTGCCAGCAGCCCGATGACCACGCTGCCGATCACACCGCCGATGGCGCCTTCCACCGTTTTGTTGGGGCTTACCACCGGAGCCAGCTTGTGCTTGCCGAACGCGCGGCCCGCAAAGTAGGCGCAGGTATCGCCGCCCCAGGCAAAGCACAGGATCAGCAGGATGAAGTAGATGGCATCATAGCCGTACATATCCATCGGCAGGCAGCGCTTGAGGTGGATGAGAGAGTAAAAGCAGAACAGAATCACACCGCTGAAGTAGATAAAGCCGCTCAGCTTGCCAAAATCCAGCGTTTTATCATGGGTGATGAGCACCACATTATAAAACAGCACCGTCAAAAAGCCCACAGCCAGCAGCGCTGCGCGCGCCGCGCCGCTGGAGCTGAGCATGAGCAGCATGGTAAACGGCACCGCTGCCGCATACAGGTACCACTGCTTTTTGCCAAAGCCCATTGCGGTAAACACTTCATGAAGGCCAAGCAGGCAGATAGCCGCCAGCACCAGGTCAAACAGGATCGTGTCAAAGAAAGCCAGAACCACGGCAAGAACAGACAGCCCGACTACGGCGGTAATGATGCGAGTTTTCATAAAAGATGGTTTCCTTTCAACAGCAGCTGCGGTGTGTTAAGCCTTTTCCCTGCCATGGTATGCGGTGGAACGGCGTTTCTTGCACTTCTGCCGGAATAAACTGCGTGCCGCGCATGGCGTTCAGGCGCGGCACACAGCTGGGGTGTATCTGAAAAGTCGAAAATTCAGTCTATTTCCACAAGCACAGCGGGATTTTGCGTTAAAAAGCCTTAAATCCTGCTTGTATTTGCGAAACATCCGTCCTTTTCTTTGTTTTCAGATACACCATAAAGAGGAACTGCGTCCAGGCAGGCTTACGCCCGTCTGCCGCAATCAGACCTCCATGATCTCCTGATTTTTACGGGCGCAGGTTGCGTCAATTTCCTTAACGAACTTATCGGTCAGCTTCTGGACCTCTTCTTCCAGGTTCTTCTGGTCATCCTCGGTCAGCTCGCCAGCCTTTTTCTGGGCTTTGAACTTATCCATGGCATCGCGGCGGACATTGCGCACAGCGATCTTGGCTTCTTCGCCCTGCTTCTGCACATCCTTGGTCAGCTGCTTGCGACGTTCCTCAGTGGGGGCCGGGAACACCAGGCGGATGGTGTGGCCGTCATCAATGGGGTTGATGCCGATATCGCTGGTCTGGATTGCCTTGGAGATTGCCTTGATCAGGGTACCATCCCAAGGGGTGATGGTCAGGATGCGGGCTTCGGAAACAGCCACGGATGCAACCTGCTGGACCGGCGTCGGGCTGCCGTAATAATCCACCATTACTTTATCCAGGATGCCGGGGTTTGCGCGGCCTGCACGGATGGAGGTCAGCTCGCGGTCGAGATGGGCAACGCAGTTGTTCATTTTTTCTTCGTAAATTTTGGTCGTGCTGCTCATGAGGGTTTTCTCCTTTTTCGATATATAAATTAGGGGTTAAAATACTTTGCGGTTACTCGCGCACAATGGTGCCCACGTTTTCGCCCTGCAGGGCACGGGCAATGTTGGCGGGCTCGTTCAGGTCAAACACCACAATGGGCAGACCGTTGTCACGGCAGAGAGTTGCGGCGGTGGAGTCCATAACAGCCAGGCGCTCGTCCAACACACGGGTAAAGGTCAGGGTATCGTACTTGACGGCATCGGGATACTTGTGGGGATCCTTATCATACACGCCGTCCACCATAGTTGCCTTGAACATGGCGTCTGCACCGATTTCCAAGGCGCGCAGGGCGGATGCGGTATCAGTAGAGAAGATGGGGTTGCCGGTGCCGCCGCCGAACACGACGATCTTGCCTGCTTCCAGCTCAGCGATTGCCTTATCGCTGCGGAAGGTATCGGCCACCTGCGGCATGGCGGAGCTGGTCATAACAACAGCGGGCACACCCTGCTGGCGCAGAGCATCCTTGACGGCAATGGCGTTCATCACGGTTGCCAGCATACCGATCTTGTCTGCATCCATGCGATCCATTTTGCCGGAGGAACGACCGCGCCAGAAATTGCCGCCGCCAACCACGATGCCGATCTGTGCGCCAAGGTCATACGCTGCCTTGATGCCCGCGCAGATAGAAGCAATGGTAGCTTCATCAAAACCGGTGCCTTTTTCGCCGGAAAGTGCTTCGCCGGAGACTTTCAAAAGAATACGTTTATATTGAACTGCCATATTCAAACACCACCTGTATTTTCCGGGCACAGCCGCCGCTGCCGGGTTTTCCCAAACTGCACCCATATTATCTTTTCCCTTGTATTTTACAATAGTTTGCGCTCAAAGTAAAGCCGTTGTTTGAAAAAAGAAAAATTGACATAATTACATTTTGTTTTCCGCTTGCCGCACAGAAAAACAGCGGCGCACCGGGTGCGCCGCTGTACAAATTATATTTATTGCTTATGATTTCCGGCTTTGCTTTTCGACTTCAGGATGGTGTCTTTTATCAGCTTTGGCAGCCGCATCAAATCTTTTTGGGCGGCAGGGTCGCACGGAATTCTTCCCGCAGGCGGGCTGCGCCGCTTTCGGGGCGAGGTGTGCGCAGCACATTATGGGTGCCGAACGCTGCCAGCGGTTCCGGCGGCAACGTCATGCGCAGCACGGTTTCCTGGTTTGCTGCAGTTTCCAGCCGCCAGCCCAAATTTTGGGCGCAGCGGTATACCAACAGCAAACCGGTGCACCCGTTGGCAAGGGTTTCCGGTGTCTGAACACCAGCCAACTGGGCGCAGGCGGCCTCCGGCCAGATCCTGCCGTCATGGTATTCCAGCGTGCGTCCGGTGCAGCTTATCGTAATTTTTGCCGCCGGGTTGGCCCGCAGAGAATTGGAAAACAGGTTGGCAAACATCGTTTGGACGATGGCCAAATCAATCTGCGCCCAAACCGGCTGGTTCTGCGGCATGGGCTGCAAGTGCACCCGGCCGGTAACAGCGCATTCTTCCAGCTCATGGTTTGCGGCATCACACAGCTGAGCCAGGTACACCGTCATTTCCTGCACAGTCCAGTTCAGCTGCCGGGGCGGCTGGCTTTGCGCCACAAGATCCGCCGCATTATCCGCCAAGCGTTCCAGGCGGAAAATGCGCTGTTTCATCTCTTCCAGCAGCGGTGCTGCCATATCCTGTACATCAGGGGTGGCAGCGTGCACAAGATAATTCTGCAAGGCATCCACAGTACTTTGCAGCAGGCAGAAATCCGCAAAAAAGCGGCCTTTCAGCCCCCCGCGCAGCTGCAGTTCATCCGCTGCATCTTCCTGCTGCGGGTGCAGGGCATCGGGCAGTGTATGTTCCGGCATAGGAAGTTTCTCCTTTTATAGCGCTGGATATGCCCGTTTATCTGCTGCTGTCAGCAGCGCAGGTCATGGTGCGTGCGTGCGATCACCGCTTCCAGCAGTTCACTTACCGTCAGGCGATTCTGCGGGGTCTTGCCGTTGCGCTCGCACAGCATCTGGTAAGCCGGCGTATTGCTTTTGTACAGCCGTGCATTCAGGCGTTCCAGAGCCGAGCGCACCGCCGGGCCATTTACGCCAAACGGCTCCCCTGCTTTGGTGCACAACTCCCCCAGGGAACACGCCTGGCGATTGCAGACCGCAATATACACGGCTTCCTGCAGGTAATTGATACCATAGGCCAGGTTTTTGTAGCAGCCAAGGGTGCGCAGCTGAGCCGTAACGCTCTCATGCACCAGGTAACGGTTCAGCCGCGGGCCGCTTGCTGCTGTTTGATACACCGTATCAAATAATTCGGGCAAACTATATGGTTTGAATATAGTACACTCGGCCCCCAATGTCAATATTTTTTCAATTTGGGGCGCTGCACTGGGCATCAGGGTTACAATAATATGCGGTTCGTACTCAATCTGCTGTTGGCGTATGCTGCGCAGCAGTGGAAAAATTGTGGTATCACTCAAAACCGAATCCAGCACCAGAACTTCCGGCCGCAGGCCGCCTTGCAGCATATGCAATACTTCTGCGCCGGAATCAATGATTGCGCTTGCCTCAATGGCATCATTGGTTTCTGCATACAGGCGGATCATCTTGCGCTGGGCTGCATCACTGTCTGCAAACAGTGCGGTCACACGTTCGACCAGCTTTTCTTCCGTCATTCTTGTTTCTCCTACCGGGGCAAGGCATCACATACGGTTCCCCTGCATTTTAACATTCTTTCGCAGCTTTTTGCTGCGCATTTGGTTCAGGTACTTAGCAGCCTGCGTTCAGCACTTCAACCTGCCCCACTGTGCAGCAATCAGCCAGCACATCTGCGGCCTGGCTGGGCATTACGGTGTTTTCGTATAAGTATTGCAACAGGTTCCGGGCGCGGCACTCCATATCTGCGGGGAAGGTACAACGCACAGCGGGGCCCGCCTCTCCGCTCACCAAAATACGCAGCTCCGGGCCGCATTGCCACAGGGTATAATACACACGCGTTTCCGCCTGTAATCCTTCAATGTAACTGAACAATCGGGTTTGCTTTGCCAGCAGTCTGTTTACCTTGCTTCTGCCTGCTTTTCCACAATGATCCTCCACGGTTTTAGGGCCTCCTTTTCCCTGCCGGTACGCTAATCCACCCTGCCGCAGCATAAGCAGACTGTTACCATGTGTAACCTTTTATAGTTGCTCTCTCATTGTATTGCGCCTGCTACCCAGGCTGTTACCCCTCTGCTTTTGGCAGGTCCAGGCTGCAAGCCTTGCCCGCCGCATGGTTAATATTGTATTAAGGTTACTATATACAGCCGCACAGCAAAAAGTCAAGGCTTTTGTGGTATACGGTTTTGTACGGCTAGCACAATTTTAGAGCTATGTGTTTTATTTTATCATATATACGTTATTATCATAAGCAAATATTATTCGTCTGTCGATATATGCCGATTTTTGCAGACCGCAAGCCATGAATTGCCGCTGTTTTATTGTTGTGCTCTTGTTGTAAAAGGAACGCCGCACAGATGGCCGGCGACGTTGGGGATCGTGGGTATTCTGTTTTCTAAATTCTTGACCGGGTAAGCATGATAAAGGCCTTTGCCTACTTCCGGGATCACGTTTTCCCGGCGTTCTCCTGCCGCTTTTTCAGGCTGAACAACATCTGCGTACTTTTTTCAAAACCAGCTTGACAATTTTCCCCTGCTGCGGTATAGTAATTAAGTCAACAACATGGGCTCGTAGCTCAGCTGGGAGAGCGTTCGGTTCGCATCCGAGAGGTCGAGGGTTCGATCCCCTTCGAGTCCACCAGACGTAGCAAATCCGAACCTACCACAAAAGGCAAGAAATCAACGATATTGTGTTGAAAAGTTCTTTGTGGTTGGCAACGTATTTGTTCAAGTAATAAGGCGTTATCAGTTTTAGGCGGCTGGTAGCGCCTTTGCTTTTGCAATAAATTATCATTTAATGCGGTAAATTATCTTATTTTCACAAATCGTTTACAATTAGTTTGTAAATAATTTATTAACGGATAGTTCTTATTTTCAAATAGTAATTGTGAATTTATACTTTTTGAATTTCTTTTCAAAAATATTCTAATTTGTATTATTTTGTAACTATTTGTAATATTTTGCCGTGATTTTGCTGCGATCGCCGTATAGTTAAGCTATAAACGGAGTTAAAAAAAAGAAATAGTGGACAAATCTTTAGACCACCAAATTACTGTTGACTGTATATTAAGCAATAGCTATAATGAAAATAGAAAAGGCACTACAGTCCTATCCAAAGTAATTGCATTTATAGGTTGCCCTAAAAACCGTCACTTGGCAGAGTGATAAAAGGCAAATAAAAATAAGGAGAGGAAGAGCTTTTGTACTCTTCTTCCCCTTATTTTTATTTGCATAGGTACGTCAATTCCCTCTTAATAATGCTATGTAGTTTGCTTATTCGATACCACGCATGATATAGTCCGAAGGGGTTTTGCCCATTAGTTTGCAAAGGCAGACAAAACGGCCTATCCATTCATTGAACTCTGCATTCTTTGCAAAGATAGTTTTTGCATAGTCTACTGGATAATTGTGTGCTGTTGCTGATGTATCCGAGGAACCACAACTACTATCTAAGAAAACGCACCGATCATTCTGTTGTGGACAAATTTTCCATACCACACTGATGCCTTGGCCGCACAGCACCATCATCATCTCCATAGCGTATTTTCTGGCCTCCGTAACCTCCGTATTACTCCATTGAATTTTTTGGCTGGCCTCATATTCCGCGCACGCCTCGTCCACAGCCTTATGTGCCGCTTCCGGGTCGCTCACGTCAATCGTTACGTTACGCAGTACAGTCGGCTCCGGGTATTTCTCGCTGCCAGCTGGTGCTCCACATTCCTCCGGTGTAATAAATGTGCAACAGTTCGGATCTAGTTTTAACTCGCTGGCTGCCAGTACGCCACTTGGCTGTAGCCATCGTCCATAGGGGATCTGGTCATCTACAACCTTTGTAATTACGAATGTATCGCCTTTACAAGCCGAATATTGTCTAATATCTACCCGGTGTGTCTTGGTAATTCGTACTCGGTCGCCAGGTTTTGCTAGGCAGTATCCTAGGGTATCTCTAATTGTTGCTTCTTTCATTGATAATTCATCCTCCATTATGGTTTTTATGATTCAATCATTTTTGCGCCGCAGTTTGGGCAATACGGAAAATCTTCTGGGGATATTTCTCCGCATTTACTGCATTATTTACTGCATTCCCAATTCAGAATAACATCTCTGAAATCAATCTCTCCGAAATTCTAATGTGCCGTTGGCCGCAGGGTTTCCGGGTCGATGGTTGGCGCTTCTTCAATATCTTCTAGTACCCCTCTTAGGCAGCTCATATAGGCTTGATATTCCAATCCATCGTAAACACAGCCGTCATCGTCACCTATTACGCATAGCAGTCTATCTGCATCAATTAGCCGCATTTTTATACTCCCTCTGTTCTTTAGTCAAGATCATCTTGGAATGACAGCGCGGGCATTCTGAATCGGTCATATGTGCTTGGCACAACATACCGCAATTAGAGCATACCGAGTAATAATCTTTAACCCATTCCCATGTTGCAATTTTTCTTGCTTTATTAACTCTCTTTGAATTTTCAAATACTTTACAAGCTGCATCCAAAATACTTTGTGCATTTAAACTGCCTGAATCCAAAAGACCTTGCTCGTAACCTTTGTTATAGGCGTTATAAAGCTCAAATTCATTTTCTTCTGAATAAGGATTGCTATTGGGGTTGTCCATTTCAAACCATCCTTTCTGGTTCTGGTTCCATCTGATCGCCGAAATAGTATTTATGTACGTCAGCAGATCCTATCCAACGATCAAAGCTATCATTGATATAGTCATATACTTTTTCTGGCACATGAATAATACAAGGAACTCTTCGATCTCGCATATCGTCCTTACACCAGCCACTATTACAAGTACCACTAGAAGGTTCTAGTACCAAGTCTTCAAACGGAAAAACAACATCTCTGTAACCTTTGACGTATTCGCTATAAACTTCACCGGCGTTACATTCATATGGTGTATCATCCCAATCATCGCCATACCATTCAGTCAAATTATCATCGCCAAGATAGAACCGCACGAGGTTCCCTTTGCGTTCAAAATCAATAATTTTCAATTAAATTTCTGTTTCCTTGTTGCTTTTATCAATCAAATCCCAATTTTTATCTGTCTGATCATTCATTTCTTTGGCTCTGATAAGAGCGGCTGCTTCGGTTTTATAAATAGAATCAGGTTTCACACGATATATTTTGTCGTCAAGAAGAACCGTTTCTGTTACAAAGTCTCCAGGATTCACACTCGATTTTGTAAATTTCAACCGAAGCTCTACATTCATCACTTTAGACTTTTTTACAAAATAAAAAGGCTTTTTAATCATTCCATTTCCGTGGCATCGAGGGCATTCAAATTTTGCTGTATGCCCTTTCATCTGCTCGCCAAAAGTACCTTCTTCTGTAAAAACAGCATCAATTTTCCCTCTTCCACGACACAAGCTACATGTATTTTGTTTATATTCAACTTCAATGTTCCAAACTTCATCACCAGGGGCATAAAATCCTGTATATTTCTTAACGATTTTATTGATATACTTAGCAGGGATATCACTTAATTCTACATCTTCGGCTTTTCTGAAAGCTTCACCTACCTGCTGTTCAAGATACCTCTTTTGAGATTCGAGTAGAGCAATATCTTTTTCCAAAGTATCTCGTTCCTTCTGGGCTGTTTTATATTGATCAATCGTTTCTTGAATATTGTCTTTTAGCATGTTATGAAGTTTTTGAGATGCTTCATCAAAAATTGCTTCAGCCATATTGATGTCACATTTATCTTTAAAATAGTTTGCATTGAGGCATACATCAGATTCGAGGCACATATCAGATTCATCTCCTTATTCAACGTAATTGGTTTACCGCAAATTGTTTGTTCTCATGTAATAATTACAGCTGACTGAAATGGTAACTCCTTCATTTTTAGGATCGGTTATATTCAAATGATTACGAAGCGTTTCGTTGATGGTCTTAAAATTAGTAATATAATTACAAACCTCTATATGTGAACACGTTTCACATGTAGAGCAACAGTTAATTTGTGCCATAACTATTCTCCTTTCCAAAGAAGAGGCTGCCCGTTTTTATCAACCATTATAGTAAGACCGCCACCGTAACCACCACAATGCCAGTAGTACATCACATTGGTTTTAGAATCCACATAGATTGTATTGGTGAAATCGGAGTAGACTTGAACAAAGCGCTCAGAAGTTTCTTTGTTAGTGTTAGAACTTCCACTGGAACTTCCATTAGAACACCCAGCAAGAGTAAGCACAAAAACCAATACAACTGCTATCTTTTTCATTATTCATTCTCCACTTTTCATTTCATTCAATCTTTGCTTCCAGCGCTCAAGCTTTTGCTTCTTTATTTCATAGACCCATACTGTAAAGTCACTTTCCTGCTCATTCATGTACTGGTCAATACACAACAAAACATCGGCCATTTCTTCCTGTAAAGAATCTCGGCATTCTTGGTATGTTTTTGGTGTAGGGTTCTCATTTCTCATTTTTCTTGCAAGCTTTAACGCGGCCTGCGAAAGCTCACTACACTCTTCTGCCAACTGTTCAAGAAAAGCAGATACACCAATTTGATCCATAACTGTAACTTCTTTGGATGCCTTGATTCTGTCGCGCTCAGCACAAACCAAAGCAGCAATTTTTTCAAAGTCTTCTTGGGATAAGTCATTTATACTTTGCATTTATTTTCCCTTTCCTCCACATTTTTCTTTGCATTTTGAAGATCACCGAGAAACAAATCAATCAATAGTTCATCAGATGTTTTGGTAAGTAGATCATCTGCGGTCGGATTAGACTTCAAAATTTCCATCACCAACTGCGCTGTGAATTTTGCATAGATTTTTCGCATCAATTTATAAAAGATATCTTCTTTTAATGTAACTCCAGTAATTGCTTCAAACTCTTCAAGAGTAAAAATCCCATCATCTTTCATTGATAAACCTCATTAAAATAATTTTGTTAAAACAGGAAAATCATCTATGTTCATCGTTCAGGTTCAACAAAGGGCTTCAAATTAGCAGGGTCATAGACAGGATAAACAATTGCGACTTTACCTGGGCAAGTACACATTCTCCCATCAACAAAGTAACGATGATAATATACCTCATTGGGTTCATCTTCGGCCATTAAACAAAAAGTATAAAGAGGAAATATTTTAGAAAGAGAAACTAATTCTTCTGTGATTCCATATGGGCACCTTAGTGAGCATGGAACAAATGTAAGTGTTTGAGTTTTTGGCGTATAATAGTAAGTAGAAAAGTCAAATGGCAGGGGTGGAAAACCTGGGACTTTTCCAATAAGAGAACGCAGTTTATCTCGGATTAAACCACATAGGTAATAATTGTCAACAGGATAAACTTTCATGGTATAATGAAATTTGTGCAGAACTATTTTTGGTGTATTGCGTTTTTCCATTAGTAAACCTCATTAAAATAATCTTCTAAAGCTTCCGTGCAAATTCGAGAATTTTTCTGCTTTTGTTTTCTTCTCGGAGTACGGTTCATACAACGTTTTAACCAACGTTTACGGTCACGAGACATACAAATCCAGTGCCGTTCATTAAATACAGATTGGCAGTATTGTTCTTTGCCATCTGAGAAACGTTTATACTGAGCTTTCTTTGCCATTTTGGGATTCCTCTATAAGTTTTTCCATATCAAATATACCCGTAATAGTTCTTCCACAATAAGGGCAAAAATCATATTCCGATCCTAAATATGTACTCTTTCCGCATTTAGAACAGAGATATTTATATTTTACAGCAGCTATATCTTTAGATTTAGCATCAAAAGGACATTCTTTCTTTGCGTACAAGAAGGTCTTCCCTCTTATTAAAGATGGTCTTGGGTTAAAAAATGGTTTATGTTTATCTCTCACTGCCTTATAAATTTTCTGCCAAATTACTATAACACCATACAGCACAATAGAAAAGGCAATCATAACATACGGGGCAATAATAAATATCAAAAGCAGACAGCGAAGAACATAATCATAGTTTGAATCAAATACTGGCATTTTACTGTTCCCTCACTAAACTTTATTTAATGGTTGAAACTCGTGGCCTAGAATCTTGAAACTATCATACAGAGCATCGAACGAATTCTCCCAGTCCTTATAGTTTTTCTGTGTGATCTCTATTACTGGGTTAAGCACAATCCAATCATGTAACTGCCGCATCTCGTCAAGCAACAACTGTAAGTCGCCAGCAATCTCTTTCTTGCGGGTTTCAAATTCTTTATCCGTCATTAGTAATTCTCTCCTATGCGCATAATTAACTAAGACATTGATCTTCCGGCTGGCTTCGATTATTCCAATCAGCATATCTCGTCAAATCTTCAGCACTCAACATAAAATCATTATATTTTTTTATATTCATCAATTATCTTTTTGCCACAATTAGGACAGTATTTGAATTTACATTTAGGATGTTTTACCTGTTTTACATTGTTATTTTCATCATATTTATATTCACTCTGAACCCAATCAGAAAGAATGATTCCACAACTACTGCAAACAAAATCATCATAATGATTGAATTTACTTATATTATGTGTTACGTTGTTTGTACTCATATTAAGATTCCTTTCCTTGCTTTTTAAGCCATTCTTGAAAAGCTTTTTGATGGGCTGGATCTTTGTAATATTCTGCTGCAAAACGTGCAACAAGAGATGCAAATGGAATAAAAATTGAATCTTGTTGATGTTGTGTCGCTGCCATTTTTACCCTCCTGCTTGAATTTCACATTAAATAATAAAATAAAACCTTACGACGCATTTTCTTTTTTTAGAATTTTAACAGCTGTAGTCAGGCTCTTAATAGCATAATTGATATCGCTTGGGAGATTTTGTGGACCAAAACTAATTCGCACAGAACAAAGAGCTTTTTCATCGGAAAGACCAATAGCTTTCAAAACATAACTAGGCTCAACAGCATGACTGTTACAAGCAGATCCTGTTGAAATATAAACGCCACACATAGATGTAAGAGACACCAAGCTTTCGGCCTCAACGCCATCAATGCTAATATTTAGAATACCTGGATACTGCCACATGCTAGGATGGTATTTCCCATCCTGAATATAATCCGCACCATTGATTGCAATAGATGCACATTCAGACAACGCTTTAATACAATCTTCTCGATAATGTTGATATAAAACGTTAGGCGCAACAAGACAATTTACCATACGCATTTGTTTTGTAGCTTCTTCTAACGCTGCAGCCATTGCTGTAATACCAATAACATTTTCTGTGCCAGAACGGAATTGACGTTCTTGCCCACCACCATAAATAAATGGGCTAAATAAATACTGCTTTGACTTTTTAATATAAAGGCAGCCAACTCCTTTTGGACCACCAAACTTGTGAGCAGAAAATGTAAGCGCATCCACATCCAATGCTTTAATATCAACCGGGATATGCCCAACAGCCTGGGTGGCATCCGTATGAATGATACCCCCTGCTGTGTGAACATAAGATGCAATTTCTTTAATTGGATTGATTGTTCCAATTTCATTATTGACCATCATTAGGGAAACGATGGGATAAATTTTGCAACCATGCAAAGGCTTTGAAAACATTTTCTCATCTGGCAAAACAATGCCAACTTTAGAGAAGTCGTAATCCAATTCTGAACTTGAAAAGGAGTTGCAATTTACAGGGATAAATCTGTACGAAGAATCCATATTCTTTTTGAACGGTTCCAAAATAGAATGATGTTCTACATTAGATGTAAAGATAACTTTTTCATGCCTTTTAGTGTTTTTAGAAGGAAAGTATTTGGATAGCCCTTGTACAGAATTCAAAAACCAGTTATTGGATTCCGTAGCGCCAGATGTAAAAAATAATTCATTTGGGCTACAATTCAGACATTTTGCAATTTTGATACGACTTTCGTCCAATAGCCTTGCAGCTTTTACACCTTCAAAATGTAAACTAGAAGGATTGCCATAAGTAGACATCAATTCATCGTTTTGATAAACCGCTCGTGCCGCCGGGGAAAGCGGTGTGGTCGCGGCATTATCAAGATAAACTTTCCTTAATGTAGCCATTTTTCTCTCCTTCTTGGTTATACTGTATCAAAATTTGGAGTAGGATTTGAATATACACAAGGAGTAGTGCACTGTGGGCACGGCTCTATACATTCTTCTACAAACTTAATAGATGGAATAAGTTCAAAGCGATATTCCTGTGTTGCATTTGGATATTTTTCTTTATCCACTTTGCTGATAAACATTTCAAGCGGGCGTGCCCAGGTTGCACCATATTTCTTTCCTACTTCACGGTAGACAACAAAAATTTGATCTTCTTCCGTATGAGATGCTACAGCCAAAACTTCAATGATATGACCCTTAAAATGACGATATTTTTCACCAGGAATCACTGCATATGGAACGTTAGGATATTCCCGCATATTAGATTTCCTCCGCCATTTTCTCAATAATTTTAATTGTTTCTTCTAATTCATAAGCTGTATTACAGATATGTTTCGCTTGTGCTACAAATGTATAATATGTATTAAGCGTTTCCACAAAAAGTACAATCACATTTTGCTCTGGGGTTGCTGGTTTGCCATCAATACAAATCTGAACCGGGCAGATATGAATTGAAACAACACTGGAAGTACAAATATATGGATATGCGATTGTATTGGGAGCCTCTGGTGCACCCGCAAAAACAAATCGGTCGCTGTTAAGTGAAACCAAAATACATTCTTTATTGATGACTGCAGCTCCCCTAACGTTGGGATACTGCGATTTATCCAAACATGTTTTAGAATCTTGAATGCTAGTTAGAACCCATCGTGGGGAAATCATATTAAGATAACGTTTAATGTCTTGCATAAACACCCCTTTATTAAAAATATAATTTATTGCGAAAGTTTATTTTAATATAATGGTATTGACGTTTTTACAAGTTGCCGAAGTTCAAGTTTGCTTGGAAGAACATCTCTGCAAAAATAAGCACTGCCAAATGATGTTCCCTCTTGCGGGGCGTCCATATGGGTTTTATCATGGAAACCAATGCGAGAGTCAAAACAAAGTAATTGGATATTGTTTTGAAAAATCGCAAAACGAGATTTGCCTTGAATACTATTTGCGGGAAGTAATAGCGCAAATGGTTTGCCCAACTGGCAGCAACGTTTAAGAACTTCGTCCTTTTTGCTGAACGGTGGATTAGAAATTATAATGTTCCAATGTTCTGGTTGATAAGAAAAGAAATCCTGGCCGGAAAATAAAGAGCCATATACTACTTTATATCCTGCTGTTTTGAAAGTTTTGACAAAAGCCGACCAGGATTCATCAAAAGGACACCAGATCACATAATCCTCATTCGGGGGGGGCAAAAACTCTAGTAGAGGTTTGACTGCATAATATGGAGTGTACCGTTCATCCCCTGCTACCGAAATATCAGATTGAAGATATCCTTTGTTTAGAGGCATTTAAGAGTTTGTGGTGCAATTCTTGTTAAGGATAAATTTAGGGATCGGTTCATTAAAGAACTTACAAAGACAAACACATTTACCAATCCAAGGATTATATACATCTTTTCCATGAACTTCAGTACGAACATCATGATCATGGTAAGGTTTACACCCATACTCCACGCCTTCAACGGTGCCAAAATTCGTACTCAGCATAGTCGTTCCATTTACTTTATTACAATACCAAACAATACTAACACCTCCACGACACAGCATGTTCATACGATCAAGGGCAATCAGTTTGGCGTCTTCAATTTCTTGCTCTGTCCAGTTAAAGAGCGTTTTTTTGTACTCTTCTTTCTCTTTCTCGTATATTTTAGTTAAATTTTTAATTGCCTCAATACCAGATTCGGGGTGCTCTAAATCAAGTGTGAGGTTTTTAAATCTAACAGGCAACTTATTTTTCATTTTTCATTCTACCTCTTATATACGATCAATCTTCTGTATTAAGATTACTAATAGTATCTTTCGCGCTATCAGAATAGCCATATGCACGAACGGCATTTGATTTAGAAATTGAAATTGTTCCATTGCTGCCACTCACGATAGGGCTTGTGTTTTTGAAGGTATCTGTATTTCTGGTCGTGTTTGTGTTACATGTATCGTATGAAATATAATCATTCAAAGAACGCTTTTGCGAATATTCCTTAATTGTTGTACGCTTAATAATTCTGCCAGCAGAATCAAATTCTTCCATTACTGTTTCTTTTACAACTTCAGGAGTATTTGTTTTATAAACCATTTTTAATACCTCTTGTTTTCATAAGTTAAAGGATCGCAAATTCCGTATTCCCGCAGAAAGGTCACAAAGTCGTATGCCGACAGATTTTCCCTGAAAAAATCAAAGTTGTAATCTTTGGTTGAACATTCTTTATACTGTGTTTCTACTGAAACTGGTTCTTTAAAATCCTTTTCTGTAAAAGTCAAATTACCATCAAAACTGTAACCAATAAATCTGACGCATGGTCTTCCAAATATGGACTTGTCACACTTGCAGTCAGCATAACGCCATGGATATTTACGAGAAGACACAGCGTCATAAAGTTCAGAGAAAGTATTAAATTTATCAATGTGTTGAGCAGGTTCATCTTCTGTGAACAACCAGCTCCTGCCAAAAATTTCATGCTTCTCACCTGAACTAATGACATAATGTACACGATAAAGTTTGTGCATTATTACTGCTCTCCCGTACTGCCAAAGCCTTTATCTCCACGGTCAGTGGTTGGCAGTTCCTCAACAGGAATTACATCACAATGGACAACAGGTTGTACAACAAACTGGGCGATACGATCCCCGATGGCGAACGCCTGAGGTTCATTGCTGTAATTATGTAAAGCTACAATAATTTCGCCAGTATAATTTTCATCCACAATACCGACCATATTGGCAGGGGCCAAGCCAGTTTTAGTAGCAAGGCCGCTGCGGGGATAAATACCACCAAATGTACCATGTGGAAGTTTGACTGCAATACCAGTATGTACTTTAGCTGTCATACCAGGCTGTAGAATACAGGTGGCGACAATGACAGTGCCAGGAGCCTCCACGGCGATAGCATGGAGATCCATGCCAGCGTCCGTGGAATGAGCATAAGACGGAAAGATTGCATCAGGGGTCATTTTTTTTACCTTGATGGTATCTTTGAAATTGATATCATTGGCAACCACTTTGGTGGTAATGCCGTTTGCATTTACTTCATAATACGGTGTTTCGTAAAGCATATATCATCCTTATGTAATAAATAAACTTAGTACTGACTAAAGAAGAAATCGTTTACAAACTTAGTGGGATAAATGCGGTACCACAGCAGCCATTTCCCCCATTTATTCAAATCGAATTTATAAATGTATTTATTTGAATTCGACGGTTGGGATGTTTCTATAGGTTCCTGAGTTGGAGTTACAGTGGGTTCAGCTGTGGGAGCAGGAGTAGCCGTCGGTTCCACTGTAGGTTCCGGTGTGGCAGTGGGTTCAGCTGTGGGGGCAGGGACGGGGCCGAGCCACTGAGCGTAGAGATCCATATTGCCGGTGCAGACATACTCCTGATGGGGAGAGTACCAGGTGCCGGAGCCATCGGGTTCGGTGTTCCAGCCGTTGAAGGTATTGGCACCATAGGTAGGCTTGGAATCAATGATCTGGTAGGTTTTGCCTTCCTCCTGTTTGAATTCTTTGGTGGCGAAGGAATAAGCCGGGCGAGACCAGTTACTCCACCAGTAGCCGCCATTGGCGTGATAGGTGACGGTGTAGGTAGTGGTTGCAGTTTCGGGGGTGGAAGTTTCTGCGCTGGCGGTGGTACTGAGCCGGGGGCAGAAAATAATCAAAACGAGCGTTGTGAGGAACGCTGCGAAAAGCACACCAAAGCGAAAAATTTTGTTACATTTATTAAGATTCATGGTTAATCCTCCTTATACAAGATAATAGAGTTGGCGGCGAGGGATGCTTTGACATCAATGACCTGCTGGTTGCGGGAACCACAATAGGGAAGAGTATAATCCTTTTGAGATTCGATGAAGGGACCTGTAACGATGACGTCCAGGTAGGGCATGATTTCTAGGTCTTTGACGTCTGCCCATTCATAGCCAGTCCAGAGCCAGATGGTTTTGGTGGGGAAGAGAGATTTTATAGATTTACATAAGCCTGTAACAGTTTTTCTGTTCCCGCCTTGGACAGCAAGAGGCTCGCCACCCAAAATAGATAAGCCTGCAATGTGCTCTGAGTGTTCAGACAGACTGCTGTAGATTTCAGCGTAAGTGTTAAAATCGAACGGTTTACCGCCACTGAAATCCCAAGTGCTCTCATTAAAGCAACCCACACAATGAATAGGGCAGCCCTGTACAAAGAGCGCTGTACGGATGCCAGGGCCATTCGCAATGCAATAATGTTTAATCTTGGCATAGTTCATTAGTCTGCCCCCACATGGTAAACACGGTCGTGAATATCCTGGGCGCGGCCATCGTTAAATGGATTGGTTGAGATATAACCACAGATACGAAGAGCAATGTTCATTTTATTGAAGTCATCGTTGCCACAGTTGGGACAATGGAATTTGAGATCGTCACCCATCTTAATATCGGTACAGCCACAAACGTGGCAATAACTGGTCATGGTGTTGATCTCAGCATACATGATAGTGTTGTAAATATACTTGATAATTTCCAGAACGGCATCAATGTTCTTTTCCATATTGGGGGTTTCAATATAGCTTATGGCACCACCAAGACTGTAGTGCTGAAACTCACTTTCAACTGACAGTTTTGAAAAAGCATCAATGTGCTGGGAAGGGGTAATGTGGTAGCTGTTGGTGACGTAATCTTTATCGGTGATACCCGGCACAACGCCAAAACGCTTTTGCAGGCACTTGGCAAACTTGTAGGTGGTGGATTCGATGGGGGACCCGTACAATGAAAACCCGATATTAGTCTGAGCTTTCCATTCATCACATGCTTGATTTAAGCGCTGCATAACAGCGATACCAAAATCATACCCTTCTTTATCGAGTTGACTTTTGCCGGTCATATACTTGATACATTCATACAAACCAGCATAACCAAGGCTAATCGAGCTGTAGTCACCATAAAGCAACTTATCAATCGTTTCGCCGGGTTTTAGACGAGCATACGCACCATGCTGCCACAAGATTGGTGCTACATCAGACTTGATACCCTTGAGAGAATTGTGACGGGTCATAAGAGCGCGATAACACAATTCCAAACGTTCATCAAAAATCTTCCAGAATTTGTCCATATCACCACCAGAGGATAGAGCCACATCCGGCAGATTGATGGTTACAACGCCCTGATTGACATACGCATATTACTATACGCATAGACTATTTCTTCACGGTTATGAAACCGTGCAACGCGCTCCGAATGGTGATAAACTCCATTCTCCTCCGCTACACTCATCACGGATAGTCGTTACACCTTTTCCAAAAACAATCAACTCGTAATTATCCTTAAACCAATCTCGTGTAATAGCGCGACTAACACCATTGTTTGCTTGTGGATGCCCAGCATAATCTAAAAATTTATTTGCAGGAAAGAAAACGAGAACTTTATTTGACTGCTTTTCTTTTACTACAATCAAATTTTTATTACCGGTATTGTGCTTATTTGTAATGCGATCTGTCGTATTATCTTTCTGCGTACCGCAATACAAATTTTCAATGTTGTTATGGTCTTTATTATCGTCAATATGGTTTACTTGTTTATTCCCAATGGGCGTACTACCCCATCGCTCGTAAACCATTTGATGCACTTTCTTATGACGGCCATTTATGTCAACACGATGATAACCGTCATGGTCAATACAATGTTTCAAATTACGATGAATATAATCCGAATAGACATCGCCATCTTTACTAATCCAATATTTATCTTGGTAATGGCGATATATAATGCCGTTGATTTGTTTTTCTTTGAATATATAAATCACTCCATTCTTTAGAGTGATTGTTTTTGGAACTTGGCACGGCATTGCCCATATAGGGGTTTGCCGTTAGCAGCAGCATTTAAGCCGCCACACCGCTTTTTCTTGCGTTCACGTTGTTTAATGACGCCCCAACCTTATCAGTTAAGCGTCCATAAAATTTAGGCTTACCAGCTTTGTCATAATACGGCATAAGAAAACTGCGGCAGCCCATACAAGGAAATACATTGCCATCTTTTTCTTGGCGCATAATCTTGGCGCTGATATAGTCCGGGACCAGACGCTTGGCGGTACACTTAGCAGCAAGCTTTGTCAAATAATAATATTTGGAATCTTCGTGAATATTATCTTCATCCAAAACATAAAGAATTTTCGGGAAGGCAGTGGTTACATAAACGCCCTGTTCATTTTTGACACCCTGGATACGCTGGTTAAGAACCTCTTCAATCAGCATAGCCAAATCATTACGAGGCTGACCTTCCGGTACTTCGTCCAAATAAGCGAAAATGGAAGTAAACGGGGCCTGGCCGTTAGTAGTAGACATGGTAATCAGCTGATATTGAATTGTCTGAACACCATCTTTGATTTCTGCGCGAACTCGCTTTTCAGCAATAGAGTTAATAATATTGTCCGATACATCCTGATAATAGGCAGTAAGTTCCTCTTTTACTTTCTTTCGATATTTCTGACGGCTGATATCAATAAATGGAGAGATATGGGCTAGACTGATGGTATTGCCGCCATACTGATTGGAAGCGACCTGGGTAATAATTTGAGTAGTGACCGTGCAGGCAGTACGAAAAGAACGAGGACGCTCAATGAGGGTTTTGCTGATGACCGTGCCATTCTGCAGCATATCGGCCAGGTTGATCAGACAACAGTTCGACATCGGCATGGCGGGGGAATAGTCCGTATCATGGTAATGGATAATTCCTTCCTCATGTGCCTTGGCGATATCAGGCGGCAGAATAACCTTGGTAGCCATTTCACGACAGGTAAAACCGGCGATGTAATCCCGCATAGTGGGGATGATACGAGTATCCTTGTTTGAGTTTTCCTTATTGGATTCTTCGTCCTCACCAGTGACCAGGCGGTGAAAATATTCATAACGATGCGCAAGATCCTGCGGTAGATTGCGACGCTTAGCATGATTATCACGATAAATAATATACGCACGAGCAACATCTTTGCGTTTGGAGGCCATGAGCTTGTTTTCTACAATATCTTGAATTTCTTCAACCGAAAGATCTTCCGTTTTAGATGCAATTTCTTCGGCAATACGAGCAGAAAGAACCGAATCTACTCCTGTAGGAGTATCGGCCATAGCTTTTTCGATTGCGGTAATAATTTTTTGTTTATCAAATGGAACCAGTTCCCCGCTGCGTTTAGCTACGAATTGCATGTTTGCCCCCATGGGAACCGACATCATTCTTAAATTCAATTTCAACTTTTGCGCCGTTTTCGGTTTCGTTTACAGCAATGCAAGCCATTACTTCATCGCTCAAACAAGAAATATGTAAAAAGTCACAAATTGTATTGATTGCTTCCTGGAGATCCTCGGTATCTACTTCGTTAAAATTACATTCATCACAATCTTCTTCGTCACAATCTTCAAGAGGACTGTTGTAATCATAAAAATGTTTCAAAAGATCGTCTGTATCACAGCAACAATGTTTATTACTCTCATCACTATCTTTCTTTACATCTTTGTTTACATTTGTTGTCTTGCACTTTGAATTTTCATTATCAAAAGTACTTTTGATATGTACTTCATCGGAGGAACATTCAGTAGTAGGCCAAGTATCGCTACCAAAGCCACGATAGAATCTCCACATGTCGGTTGTTTCTTTTCGCTGTTTTTCTTTTACCTTTTCAATCTCATGAGTAAGATACCATTCTGCCTTTTCCAGATCCTGAATTGCAGGGTTCTGAGGCTTTTTCCCCTGACGAGCAAGATATTTGATAACCGTTGCAAGATCAAAGTTATTGTCCAGCCCCCATGCTTCAATAACTTTGATTACCTCATAAGGATTTTCTGCCCCACCATAATAGGAAGGATGATTTACAAATTCCATATGTATACCTCTGAAAAAAAAATATTCAAAGCAAAGTTAGTCAAATTTCTAACTTTGCGCGTGCGCATTTAATGTTTTGGGTAGCCAAATCAAAATATTTGTCATCAATTTCAAAGCCAATAAAATTTCGGCTAGTATTGACGCAGGCCACACCTGTTGACCCAACACCCATGCAATTATCCAAAACTGTATCTCCAGGATTTGAATAAGTCTTAATTAAATATTCCAGTAGATCGACTGGTTTTTGTGTTGGGTGCTGCATTTTTGCACTGCTTGAACGTGAATATGTAACAAGTGATTTGGGGTACTTTTTAGTATCGCCACCCTTTTGGGCATAACGTTTAAAGTTGCCATAGTTGTTATTCACTGGAGCTTTTTCTTCAAGTTTTGTGCCAGTGCCATGAAGCGGCTTTCCTTGAAAGAATTGCGGGTTATAAGTGGGTTGCTTCTTGTAGAAAACCACAATTTCTTCTGTGGAACGCAGCGGCATACGCTTGGCATTCAGAAAACCTGAGACAAGAACTTTGTCCCACACAATGTTATACCGCCACATTTTGCGATTACTTTGCATCAAGTCTGCCATAAACATTCCATCTGCAAAGAGAAGAATGGCCCCATTTTCTTTGATGACCAGATTGTAATTTTCCCAAAGTTCATCAAAAGGGATTATCGTATCCCACGAATTACGTGTACGGCCATAAGGCAAGTCGCAAATGACTAAATCAATCGAATGGCTAGGAATCGTTGAAAATAGTTTCAAACAATCCCCTTTAACTAATCTAATGCTCAATATTATGTAAAATCGGGCAAACCAGCAGTCGCCTTTAGCATTGAATATTTTTCCTTAACATAATCACTATAACCACAAGTCATAGCTCCCTCTGTACAATGCCCACAAGAAACACAGCCGGGGCCTGCACTCTTAAACAAAGTTGGAGCAATGGGATAAACCAGCTTTAGCATTTCATCTGCCACAGACCGGATTTCCCATTGGGCGCGATTGCAACAACGAAGCTTAAAGAAATTATTTAGTTCACGTGCATTCATTGTCACAATCATGCTGGTTTCGCAAGCTTCTGGCAGAATAAAGCGGGCGTCCTCGTTTGCCATTTTGCTGGCTTTTTTACGAGCTTCTGGTTCAGTGAGAGAAGCGTCATTCAGCATAAGCATTTCAGTATGCTTATCTTCCAAGATATTGTGAAGATGATTGTATGTAAATTTGATTGACTGAATGGCCTGCGAGAATGCTTCATTGGCTTCATAATCTTCTGCTACAGCTGGCGGGCAAACAATGTCGTCCCCCGTCATCCGACAATAGCGCTGGCTGCGTACAGAATAACTTGCGATACGATGGCGAGTAATCTGGGCCAGAAACGATCGTGACACACCCTCAATAGCAAAAGTAAAGCTGCAGTGTTCCACTGGAGAAGCGTGTCCTAGTCCAGAAAGCTTATTCAGAAATGAAGTTGTTTTTTCTTCATCCAGGTCATCCATCAATTTTGAAACTGGAGCATTTGAATAACAAAGCTTTGCCGCTGCTGCAACAATCTTTTCCGGCTCTGGGGTGTGAGTAAGAAGTGTTACCTTCAAAATAGATGCCTCCTAAATTTATTGTTTGTTTTCGTTTACTTTGCTTTTGGCTTCCTTTTTCATCCTTTGAATTTCATATATTCTTTTCCCTCTCTCTACAGCTTTTGATTTTTGCTCAGGGGTAAGAATTCTGGATGGACGAATTTTAACCCACTTTTTAGGAAGGATAGCTTCGACACAAAAATCAGAATCTTGCACCAGCTTAACGTCCTCCGGGCGTTCTTTGGCAAGAGTGCGAAGCCGCTCCATCATGGAGAAATTTCTCGTGTAGCAAGATGCTGTTTTCTCTGCATCACAATAACTAATCAGCGTTTCACGTTCATAACTTATATCGGAATATTTAGAAACTTTTGTATATGGTTTCATTTTTTCACTTCCCTTTCAGATGATTGATGACTACATACAAATCGTCTTCATATTCTTTTGGAACCAAAATCATTTCGCCATCTAACTGCTCAACACAATAATGTTTTGAATCATAACTTTTAGCACAATAAGTGTGAAATGCAAGAAGCTGCGGATCTTGGTTAAAAGGATAGTCAGAACGGAAATATAAAAAATAGTGTCTATAAGACTTTGTATATTTCATACGTTATCGGTTTGACGAAACCTTTCGTTAATAAATTTCGGTTCATTTTCGTTCTTTTCTAAAAACGTCAAAGAACCGTCTGGCCCAACATCATATAATTTGAAAGTGTACAAAGTTCTATCTGGCTGGATATCTCTTGCTTTTGATGTGATAATTTGTAAAATATGATGCTCTTGAGTTCCATCCAGGATTTGTACGTCTAAATGCTCTCTCGAAGGGATTTTAAGTAATCTGTAATCTGTCATATGTTTTGATGTTTTGAAGAAGTAAAGCGCATATATTAGTTAAGTTCACCTTTGCAACGACAAAAAAAATATATTTGCTTGCATAATCAATCTACTATACGGCACTTGTTAGCTAAATTCACCTTTGTGCTTGATAAATATATTATATCTACAGATAAATTAAAATGCAAGCAAAATTGACCACTTTTGAAAATATTTTTTGACGTTTCAATGTGGCATTTCACTGAGCCATGTTTGCCGTGTAGTACTCTTGTTTGTGCTGATACAGCGAATGAATGCTTTGGGATCTGCCAACAAAAGACATCTCTTTTTTGCACGGGTAATAGCTGTATAAAGGAGACAAGAATCCAGCATAATGTAATGACTTGTATCAATAATTGCAATTACTGTCTTGTAACCACTACCCTGGCATTTGTGGCAAGTTAAAGCATATGCTAAATCAAGTTCAGACAATTCATTGGGATTGTATTGAATCATCTTAGATTCTGTACCAAAAGGATACTTTACAGTAATTACTTTAGTTCTTTTTTCATCCGTGGTAATAGAATCAACATAGCCAATCTCTCCGTTAAAAACATTCTTATCATAGTTGTTTACCTGCTGCATTACCTTAATACCAGGATAAAATGTAATAGAACCATATGTGAAACCTTCAGATTCCGGTTTGCCAGCAAAAATTTCAGCCGCAATCTTTTTGTTCAATTCCGCACTTGAATTCGGGCAATTAGTACGTCGCGGTGTTACGATAATAACATCATCATAGCCATCTTTTTCTACAGACTTAAAGAATGTCTTGATTGCAATTTGCTGCAACACCTCCGCAGAATCCCTGAACATGTAAACCATATCTTGAAGTTTACCAGTAACGATTTTGGAATCTGCAAATTCGAGCGGGTTAATTCCTTCACGGATCTTATTGGCATCAGAAAGAATACCCGAATCTTGTGCTTGGCGCTGAACCTTGGTAAGTTTGTTGACATTAAAATCTTTTGAATACTCCAGTAAATCACTAAAAATATTACCTGCACCAATCGGAGGAAGCTGGCGATTGTCACCACAAAGAATAACCCTTGCCCCCTCCTTAACCGCACAGACCAAATGATAAAAAATGTCAACATTAACCATGGATGCTTCATCCAAAAATAGCACATCTGCTTGAAGCGGGTTATCATGATTATGGCAAAAATCAGTTCCTGACCAGCCCAGCAGACGATGGATTGTGCTTGATGGGTTTCCTGTAGCTTCTGTGATACGCTGGGCAGCCTTAGCAGAGAGAGCACAACAAGCAATAGATTTATTTGCTTTTTTATAGATATTGATAATGCCACGACTAATTGAAGTTTTACCTGTACCTGCTTTGCCAGAAATGATTGTAACGTTGTTTTGGACAGCTTGCCGGATCAGTTCACTCTGCTCTTGTGTATAGATAAATCCCTGCTGTTCTTCTGCGGCTTTAATACCTGCTTCAATTGTTTCTTGTGAGATATTCCAACTAGCGCCATCGTTCATTTTATTGATAGAGCGAAGAATATCCAAACTATCCATCTCATATTCGTAATATTTGCGTAATCCAATTTTGTTCGCTGTTACAACAAACATCGTACTGCACGAGGATTCACTAGAAATCACTTGCTCAAGTAACTCCATACATTCCGAAATAGAATCTTTGGCTGCGGCTTTAAGCTGAGAAATATAAATCCATGTATGTCCTTCCTGAGAAGCAACATAATTTAGATGGAATCGAATAAAGGCATAGACTCTTTTGGTGGACACACGAAGATCTGGATTCAATTTCAGGGCCAAATCATCAACCTTTTTGAAACCAAGGCCACGAATTTTGGTCATGATATATGGATCTTTCAATAGCTTATCTTTCAAAAGAGCTGGATTTGGTTCAGAATCGACCAACTTTTTAATCATGTTATAGGATACCCCAAGGGGCTGAAGCATAACAAGGATATCTGAAATAACATAATTATTGATGATCGCTTCTTTAATTCTTTTCCAAGTATAATCCTTGATACCCTTCAAGGTAGAGGTATCCACATTATCTCTTTTGTTGACAACATCTTCAACGATATTTGGGTATTTTTCCAAAAGAACATCCGCCTGACGAGGATTTATAATGGATTGCAAAAATGCTTTTTGTTGCTGTACATTTTTGGGGGTTGTGGCAAGAATTGTAATTGGCTTATACTGATACGAGTTATATTTTTTATTGTACTGAAGTTCTGCTTCTACTTTATATTCTGTGCCCAAATACAGTTGCTGCATACAGCCAGCAAGCGTTGACATATGCACTGTTTTTTGAAAGCCACTAAAAATTGCATCATCTGCCGTAGGATGATAAGGTCTTGATTCCGGGATATCATCTGGGGTATAAAAAGTGTATACCCCAAAGCCAGAATCCTGGTTATAAAAACGTTCCATTTGAGGATAGGCAAGGAACTGACAGATTTGCTGGCTGATAACAAACAACTCCTTTTTACATATTTTTACAAATTACGATCTATACACCACTGTTTATAAGGTTTCATGCGACTTACAATAAGGGAGTTTTCTTTCTTTTTACCATAAATCACAATGTCATTGCCTGTAGAAATAAGGTTTGAATAAGCACTGTATTGATTAGCCCAGCACACTGCTTCAATAATTCCCTCTTGTGTATAAACATGAAGGTATGCAAACTGTGAACCGCGCTTATCTTTTTTGCGTTGAATATCAACAATAACGCAAATCACTGTAACGTTTTGCTGGTCAGCCGCTTGGGAGAAGGCTTGTGAAACATACTGTGAAGAATCTTTAATCGGGTTATCTGTCAAAAACATTGACAGAGTTTCAAATTCCCACATATGAGGTTTTTTCATATAAGTTGATTTGAAAGATTCCAAATATGTATTGCGAGCCGTTTCCTTGGCTGTAAGACGAGAAAGACGTTCCGAATCCCATTTTTGTTTTCGCTTTTGATTATAAAGTTCCAAACGTTCTTGTTTGGATTTTACAGAATCCGTATCAATCCCCCACTCATCACGCAAAATGGAAATTTTGGGAAGTGAAGCCATGGCCTTAAATTCTTTCTCTTTGTACGTTGAATCAAACAAAATATTGGCATACCGGAGAAGCATTTCAAACTTATCTTTTGCAGGAATTGCACCAGACTTGATAAGCTGAACAACATTTTTAGTGCCAACTTTGCCACCGTTTACACGAGAAAGAAAATCCTGAAAACCTTCATAAGGACGATCTGCAATAATTTGTTTAGAGAAATCATCCCCAAGGCCCTTGATTGCACCAAGACCAAAAAGAATCTGGTTTTTGCTTGCATTGGGGGCAAAAGTCAAATCAGATCTGTTGACACTTGGTGGAAGAACCCTAATATGAAGACGGTTACATTCATTGATAAAAATACTAATTTTACCAGGATCGTCTTGCTTTGCAATCAAACATGCCGTCATAAAATACACTGTATAATGCGTTTTAAGATAGGCTGTTAGATATGAAAGCAAGCCATAAGCAACAGCGTGACCGCGGTTGAACGAATATTCCGACTGTTTTAGAATCAAACGCCACATTTCTGTGATTTGTTCTTCCGTCCAACCTTTTTTGTTCAATCCATCACGGAATTGCTGTTCCAAAGATGCCATAACATCTTTTTTCTTTTTACCAATGGCCCGCCTGGCATTATCAACCTCAGTTTCAGGAAAGCCTGCGTAACGGAACATAGAAAGAGCTTGCTCTTGGTAAAGCAAAATGTACTGTGTCTTGTTAAAAAGCTCTTTGATTGCTGGATGCAAAACCGTAACTTTGTCAGGGTTTAGTTTATTGAAGCAGTACGTTGGGAAGCTTTCTTTTGTGCCAGGACGGTTAGCTGCGTTCACAACAATAATATCCTCGGCATTATCACATTTTGCCTCCATACACATTTTACGAGCCTCAGCAGATTCCATCTGGAAGATGCCAATAGTGTTCCCACTTTTATAAACTGTGTCATAAACCTGCTTGTCGTCCAAATTCAGGTGGTTGATATCCACATCCTGCCAGGTCAAATGTGCCATTTTAAGTGTGTCATCAATGGTGTCCAGATTTTCCAGGCCAAGGAAGTCCATCTTAACAAGCTTTAGATCATCCATAGCGGCGTGCATTTCAAGCTGGCACATCTGATTGCCTTCTCGATCCAGACACAAAGGGCAGTATTCAATTACAGGTTTAGGAGTAATAAGCGTACCAGCTGCATGACGGCCCATAGATTTGGGCAAGCCTTCCAACCGCATAACGTACTGGAACCACAGCGGGAACTCTTCATAAATGCCGGACAGCTGTTCATTTTTGGAAAGAATATCTTTCAAAAGAACATCTTTTTCTGTTTCTTGCCCAAGATCATCCAGGGTTTTAACTGTAGGAATCAGCTTAGTAACAGCCTTACGCATATCATAGGGGATTTTCCCAAAATAAGGGCTTGTCGGATCTTCATTTAACACTTTACCAATATCATTGATGGCAACTTTAGTAGAAAGTGTATTAAATGTAGCAATAGGGGCAACATTCTGCTTGCCAAAAAGTTCTTCAGAAATTTCGATTAGTTCTTTGCGGCGACGTTTACTACAGTCGAAATCGAACTATTACTACCCTCGGTTTCCCGATATTTATTAGGGGTATAGACTATATCTTCACCTTAACAAATAAGGTGGATGGCACTTCGATTGGTGATAAAATCCAACCTACACGGCGCAACCCGTTAGTCGTTTGACCTTCCTTAACATAAAGTTAAGACTTGGCACAGGATTGCCATATCTGTAAAGACTTAGGTTTTCCCTGTTAGCACATTTATTAGCCACCATTTCCTGTGGTTACTAAACGTTAAATGTACACCGTTTTATCATACGTTCACACATCTGATAATCTACAACATCACTGCTGTAGACGACTATTTTGTACATTTAGCATATCCAAATATCTTTCATATTTTCTATCAAGATATATGGTTGCATCATTGTACAACACATTTAAAACAGATAATGCTTTGCGAAAACCACCAAAGACTATTTCATAGCTATTTGTATTATGCTTTGATGCTTGACGCAGTTTTGAATACATGCCGAGTTCATCTTGAATTGCTATTAAAAATTCTTTTGTACCAATAAAACTAACATCATATGGATCTTTCGCTTCTGTTCGCCTTTTCCCTGTTCTTTTAATAGAGCCATCTCCATCAAAATATCCTCGAATAAAAGGAATGCTATATTTTTTAGGAACAATGTCATAAGATGGATATTTTAAGATTAAACTTTTATTACGAAGAACTCCTTTTGAAATTAAATTGTCTATATAACATTGATTTATAAAGACAATTCTTGATATCCCTGTTCCATATGCAGAAACATAATCATTTATCGGGTGAGTAGAATTTATGGCGTACTTAAATTTTTCAAGATGAATTTTATCTTTACTTGACAATGCAATCCCAAACGCATCATGTGTTTTGCCCGGAATTGCATTAACTA
>JABLTO010193794.1_pt1 | contig 37273 bp, 29 predicted proteins | sample 7160091 | NCBI WGS metagenome assembly JABLTO01 (sample SAMN14651225, study PRJNA627086) | human gut metagenome | isolation source: feces | host: Homo sapiens
AATTTCTGTTTTCGGTCCGGGAGAATCAAGATTTTCAGAAGTCTTATTCCGAACTCGTTCATGGGAACAAAATGAATATGTCTGTATATTCCGTCGAAACGAAATTCAAGGCGCCTGTTTTTTTGATTTTCCAGCATTGTCTTATATGCCGTTTTGTAAGACTCACCGAAAAGTATCGCTGTGTCAATTTGTGAAACACCGGCATTCAATCTGGCAACCTCGATTAAACTGTGCAGCGTCTTAAATTCACCCATACCATTCCATTTCATAACTGCATTGCGGGTGTTATACACAGCATAGCAATTATGATTTATAAAAATGGCCCCTGCAATCCGGGTAAACATTGTTTTATTCATCTCAGTCTGACCGATATGCTTCAAGCTCTTGGCAAAATAAAACGAAGGCTGATTAAACTCCATTCTTTTTATAACCTCATTCTGCAATTTAGGCAACTCATAAGGTCTTGCCTCAATCCCGGCTCGGATGCACATGATTGCAGCTTCGGCAACTCTGTGATTGCGTTCAGTATGGGAGATGTCGCCCGGAAATCCGTGATTCCATGATGCGCATAAATAATTCTCCTCTGCGTATGGTGAAATCCATCTCAGTATGGGAATTGCCGCCTTATACAGTCTGACTGTTTTCCCAAAAGACTTCCCGGTAACGGTCAAAAGCCGACAGGTCATCTCATCTCCGGAATTGTAATCACGAAAGGTTTGTACCTCACACAATCTTCCGATAAGCGTCTTGTAAGTTCTTGCATTACCAAAAAGCCTGACGGAACGGTAAGGAAATTCACCTGTTATTCCGATGACGGAAACGATGTCATACGCATGACTGCCGGGGCGGAAGTGTATCATTTATTCCACCTCCCGAATCGGAGTATTTTCCGACAACATGACTGCTCTCTTCGTCGGAATTTCGGCTCTCTAAATCCTCCGAAATCTCAGTGTTTATGCGCTTTCTGTGCCTATCAAAAGATATGTCTTTTTTTCTCGGCGGAATTTTCGGTTTTTTACATATGTTTTTCTTTCCAAAAAACAGGGCTTTCATAAAGTTTCACCCCCTCATCAGGCATAGAATTTTCTATTGTAAGCCACACCGCAAATTCACTTTTGGGAAGTACATAAACCTCTGTTCTGTCCGTTTGTCCTTTTGCGCTGCAATAATAATGGGAGCAGATTTCCGGTCCGTCGTCCGACATAACATACATAGCAACAATATCCGAAACCATATTGATTTCAATATTGTCATGATCGCGCATCCGGCGTTCCGGACGCTTTTCATCATATATGTGCCGATATATCAAAATACAGTCTGTATACCGAACCGGGGCAAGTCCTTCAAAAAACTCTTTCATTGCCGGATAGAGGAAAGAACGCACATACTCGGCAGAGCCTTCCGATTTTTTGGGGAGCAGTGCAGGTATTCTCAGTGAAAACCAGCCTTCTTTCGTAAACCCGATTTCCAGAGGAATATTAAGCCGTTCAATATTGCTGACCTCAGCCTGTGCAAGCGGTTTTCCGGTGTAGGCAGGAAGCGTTCTGCTTAAAAGAACAGCCTGTTCCATTTGTTCTTCAAGCTTTAATGCGTGTTCGTACATCTGATAGGTATTTCCGCAATCAAAAAAGGCACGAACATTTTCAATCGTGCCTCCGACAATTTTCAGTTTTCTTTCGAGCTTTTTCAGCGAATCGCCAAAGCTGTTATATATCATTTTTTATCGCCTCCTCAGAATAAAATGTAATATCGGGTTCGTCACGGCCGTTATAATCTACCGTTGCAAATATGCACGGGGCTTTCGGCAGTTTCAATCTTGCCGCCATCGTAATTGTCGGAACTATGATGATATATTTAAGATCGTCTTCGGGGCGCAGCAGCCTTAGCAAATGTTCCTCACCGTCATAAAGAGTTACAATTTCATATCCGATATTATCTTTCAGAAAAAATATCTGAGACGGATAAACAGCCGGGTAATGTGCCATAGGTTCCACTTTGTCAATATATTGGAGCAAAACCCACACTGCAAGGATAACTCTCTGATCCGGCTTGCTCATAGGATCAAGTGCAAGATAATATCCGTCGCCGATTTCCGATATCCTAAGCTGCCGTTTGAGATTATTTATAATCTTTTTCGCAGTGTCCGGCGGCTTTTGCAGCATTTGAACGATTTGCTTTCTTGGCAATGTCCCGTACTGCGACAGCCACTTTACCACATATTTTTCATCTTCCAATAGCATTTTTATCACCACCTTTATGCGTATTTTTGTCTTAATGCGTATTCTGTTCGGAATGCGTTTTTTCGGCCTGCCGCTTTTTGAGAATAGTTTCAAGTTCGGCACGGTCTGTTGTTATCATTTCCTGTTCCTGCTTGGAAGCCTTTATGATAACCGGAACTTTGTTATTGTTCGAGTGTATCAGTGCTTCGCCTCGTTCAAACTGCGTAATGGAACGAACTTCGCTTTTTGTAAGTTTCAGAACATCCTGAACATATCTGGCTTCATCAGGCTCAAGATTCAGAATGATCTTGTTTTTGGAGTTATTTATAATAGCTCTGCCGTATTTTCCGTCTTCCATACTGAAAAAGTCTGAAAGGTCTTGTGATGCCGAAATACCGGCGCCGCCGAAACCTCGGATCGTCTTAAAAATGTTAAGACAAAATTCTGCCGCCTCTTTACTTGACGACGCTCCGATAAGCTTCCAGATTTCATCAATCATAATAGCTTTTTTCTTTGTTATGTCAGCCTTTACATTATCCCATACATAATCAAGAGCTATTACCATTCCGACAGGGAGAAGTTTTCCTTTCAGCTCCGACAGGTCAAGCACTATATATTTATTTGACAGGTCAACATTTGTTTGTCTGTTGAACGACTGCGCCGAACCCGTTACAAATCGGCTTACGATAATCGCAATTCTTTGCGTCATCGGATTATCAAGCAAATTCTTATGCAAATCTCCGAGTATCGGCATTTCTTTTAATACCGGAGGATTTGCGTCTTTATCAACATACACGGAATCGTTATCGTGTGTGATACCGAAATCCGCATATGTTTTTATAAGCGCCTCATCCAGCATTTGTTCTTCCTCGTTTGACATATCGGGAATAAGCAATGAAAAGAATATCATAAGCTGCTGAATTTTTGAGGCAAGCATAGAATTGTTTTCCGAATAATCCATTTCATCAATCAGATCCATTGCAGGAGAAGTCGTGTGCCGTATCTGCATGACATTGATACAATGCGGAGAACCCGGAGCAATCTTAATATACTGACCGCCAACCTTATTACAAGCTCTGCGAAACTCATGACCTTTTATCGGAGCAATGATATAACACTGTATTCCTCTCATTCTCATTCTGAGGGCTAAAAGCTGCATAGTAAAGGTTTTTCCCGCGCCGCTTGTTCCGAGCAGCGTCAGATTGGCATTTTTATTTTTCTTCGTATTGAACAAATCGACAATGCACAAGGAATTATTATGGCGGTTAACGCCAAGCAAAACACCCGTATCATCTGACATTTCAAAGGAAGTGAACATATAGGTTGACGCAGCACCGCTTGTCAGAACATTTCGTCTTGATTTCTTTTCAAGCGAAGAATCCATTTTCAGAAACGGCATAACAGAGCATAACGCTTTTTCCTGCTGAAATCGACAGTCGCTTGTATACATATCCATTGACTTTAACATATCAACCATTTGTTGTTTGCGCCAGAGTAGTTCCTCGTAGGTTTTTGCGGATATCGTTATAAACACCGACATATAAAACAGATCCTCGTTATAATTCGCAATGCCGTTCTTTATAAAATATCCCGACTGTATGGAGTTCGTCAGTTCTTCATAATCGGTGCTTGTGTCCTGCATACTTTTAAGCTTCGTTCGGTTAAGCCTTATACGCTGTGCAACCTTGTCAATCGTTCTGCTTCGGTTTTCACGGTACAGAAAAACATCAACATCAATGCCTTCGCCCGCGTTAATCATTGAGGACATCCAGCCGGCTCTGACTCTGCCCGGAAAACCGTTTCCCTTGATATACAGAAAAGAGTAGTACATTCCGTCCATTACGATATAATTGTAATGCTCAAGATCAATTCCTCTCGGCGCAATAAAATTTACGGTTTTAATCGGCGGTATCGGATCAATGCCGATTACCTTGTTTTTTGCCGCCATTGTGTCAATAACCACTCTGTCAACTCTTGAAGAAAACGGTTCGTCTACACAGGAGCGCTTGTTGAAAAATATATACAGAATTTCAGCAACGGCTTCATCGGGATCTTTCGGCTGAATAATCGAATTACCGCATTGCAGAAAATATGTTCTCGCATTTTGCTCTGCCGTTTGCAGAACACCGTAAATCTGACCGAAATCGTCATTATCGCTGTGCCTTGATTCCTCATACTGAAATATGAGAAAGAATCTCCTTGTAAGAGCTTCACGGCTTCCGACTTCTTTTATAAACCGAATATAGTCTTCGCCTTGTTTTCGGCATTGTTCATTTTCCTCGCTTTCAAGCTCTTTTCGCACCATAGCAATGTGTTTATCCGAGTCTGCCTTTCGGGTAATACTCTTAAACTGGAGCTTTGCCGGCGATATTTTAAGCCATGACGCAAACGAAGATATAATACCGAACTGTTCCTCAGATGATCGGAGCGTAAAGTTGATCGGTTCGATTTCAAGTATCTTGATAAATCTTCCGTCAGTTGTTTCTATAATGCCGTGCTTTATATCCTTAATCGGGATAAAATTCTGCACGAATTCAAGCTTTTCCGGCTTTTTTCTTTTTTCTCTTTTTGGTTTTGAGCTGTTCTTCGGCATATTTATATCCCACCCTTCTAAAATGTAGTTTGCGTTTGTGTAAAACAAAACGCAACATGTGCGCTGCATACTGAAATAACGAGTCGCCGTCAATTCCCATCATTGCCACAACTGCAAGCGGGAGCAGCGTAACCGTCATAACAACAATTCGTATGGTTCCCGTCATCGGTATCAGCATAAGTTCGGGATAACCGACAGCTCCGACTATAAGCACGGTTTCGACTGCATTTCGCAGTTCAAGCATTCCGCCCAAGATTTTTCCCGAATCCGTATAATTCGCCGGAATAGCATAAATATTGTTGTATTCTTTTTCTTCATTCAAAATATCATTCACCTGCCTATACGATATACCGTAGCTGTCGTTTTGAATCTGCCGAGATTCAAAGCTTGCTGATGACTCGGTACATAAATATCAACACGATGTATATTGTTTTCAATTTCGGAGCCGCCGCGATCTTCGACCGTGTATAGCTTTCCGTTTATCATAAGCTGCGTTCCAAACGGATAGTTGCTTGACATTGCAACCATACCGTCTGCAAGTGGTTTTCCGCTTGCGGTTTTTGCAAGGGTATTGCCGTTACATTGATAACAAGAACAATAATGAGTAACTTCAACCTCTAATGTATACAGACCTGTACCGGAAGGCTCTACGGAAACCGACATATTATAGTCAACACCGTTCGGTCGTCTTAATACCAGACTTGCCTCATAACTTGGTGTGTTTAGAATAACACCGCTGCCGCCGGAGGAATGAACCCACATTCGCGAGCCGTCATCACCGTAACCGGCAAACATAAGAACATGATTCCAATCACCGCCGCCCGAGTTTGCCAGAAAGCCAAGATCGCCAATCTGCAAGTCCGATGCGGAAACAGCCGATGTTTTCGGATATTGTCCGGAAGTACCGTCGCCGATATATACACCTAAAGCTGTTTGATAAACCCAGGTTGTAAAACCGCTGCAATCAAGTCCATACGGTCTGATTGTTCCTGTTGAAGAAGAACCTGCCGCAGTAACAACCTTCGGAGTATTCCATTCATCATTCCAGCCGGGACCGGATTTTCCGCCCCAGAAGTACGGAACCTTGCCGACAAGTGCAAGTCCTGTTGTGAGAAGTTGCTTTCTTGCCGGAGTACAGTTTTGCTTATTCACAAAATCAATAAGCTCTGCATCGGTAAGTGGAACGCCCTCGCCGCCGCCCAAAGAACCGTATAAAGTCATTTTGAGTGAGTTTGCCATATTGGAGATGGCATCGCGGTAAGATATACTGAAATCGCCGTATGTTGCATCCAAATCAATACTGAATGCTTCCGCAATTACATTGTTATCAAATGGGTGAATCGTACATTCCGCATATGTAACCGTTCTTTCGGTGCTTGTCCCGTCATCGCTTGTTTCCGTAACGGTTGTGGTTTTAATCTCGTAAGTTACGGGAAACATCTTGCCTGCAACGGCATTCAGCTTGTTAATCATATCATCTTTACTTGTATTTTTCTGTTGCAGAGAAGCCGAATACGCAGAAAGGATATATGAAACATCATAACCTGCCGCGCTTTGAGCATAATTGATTGTGGCTGCCATTGAGGTTTCGTAATCGTATCCGCCGTTTCGGATTATGTTTTCGACCTTTGACATTGAGGTGTTATATCCGTTTTCAACAGCATTTGAAACATCAACCACCAAACTATCGTAAACTGAAGTTATCGTTACGCCTTCTACCGGCTGAGTGCCGTTTGTTCCGAATATGCTATCCATTATAATTGACGGGAGAGATACTATCATAACAATTAAAAAAGTCAATGATAAGCAAACGCATATCAGAATCTTAAAGAGGGTGTGCCGCATAGACCACGCAATCGAAATGGCAGCTCCGACAGGTCCGCCTGCCGCAGTACCGGCAGCAATTTGTGCGGCGGCTTTTCCGCCTTCTACACTTGCTTTAACAGTTGCCGCCGCTGCTCTTGAAGTGGCTTCAGCACCTTTTTTCGCAGTTTCTTTTGCGGCGGTTTTGCCTGCTTCCTTTGCGGATTTAGCGGCATTTGCCGCTCGCTTGGCGGCTCCGACATAATTATCCGAACCGTCGCCAAGCCGATTTTTCTCTTGCGCTGCCATATGCGATACACCTTCCTTCATATATTTTAAGCTGATTTCTCAGCGGATTTTTGAAAAAACAAAGCAGCCGAATACAATCGACTGCTTTGTTTTATTTTTTACGCTTTGGAGCTTTGATTTCCGATTTCCGTTTACCGGGTTTTCCAAAGCGTGCAGGAGTTGTTTTATAACGAACACTGTCAACCGAAATGGTTTTAACATTCTTACCGTCTTTTTCATAAACGGGTTTACCGTTTTCATATACAGGCTTTCTTTCAACAGCAGGTTCACCCTTAATGGAATACCATTGCTTTCCGTTAGCGTCCTCAAATACCTGATAATCGCCTTTCGGTGCGGCATATTGCGTAACATCATAGAACTTTGTTCCGCCGCCGTCACTGTGGCGAACTTCAAATTGACCTTCAGCAGCTTTCGATCCGTCAACAGATGTAATTTGCTGACCGTAGCCGGGCATGAACTCGCGGAACTGCGCCTGATTGTATGCGGCAGCATTTTCTCCGCTTTCAAACTCGGGTGCAGGCGCATGAGGTTCCATTGCATACCAGCTTACGCCGTTTGAAGATTGAATGGTTGAATGAGGTGCTTCCGGTTCATCATAGACTGCGCTGTTATACCAGAGTGTATTGCTGTCGGAAGCCTCGTTTGCCATAACAACACCGTTTCCTGCCGAGGTGAGTACCGTTTCTTCCGCCATACCGGGGAAGGAAACATTCTCAGGCGAAGGTGATAGATCACCGAATGTCGGATTATAGCTTTCAGACTCGTTTCCAATAAAGGACGGTGCTGAAATGCTGCCGTCTCCGATTGCTTCTGCGGACATTTGATACCAACTGTTTCCGTCAGCGTCTGTAACGGTCTGATAAGAACCTTCCGGTTCTGCAAAGCACGCACTGTTATATAAAACGGAATCTCCGTCAGCCGAGCTTGCTTCAACAATTCCGTTACCGCCAAAGGAATATGAGGTATCATCGGGCATATCCGAAAATCCAAATGCATTGCCGTTAAATGACGGAGCCTGCACACCGTCTGCAATATCGTCTGCGGACATTTGGTACCAAGTGTTACCTGCATCATCCGTAACAACAGAGTGAGGTGCGTCCGGTTCATTATAAAACTCGCTGCTGTAAAGAAGCGAACTGCCGCCATCCTCCGAGCTTGCCTCAACAACACCGTTTCCTGCATAGGAGAACGCCGTATCGTCGGGCATATCCGAAAAGCTGTAAGCATCTTTTTTGGACGGGACAGAGGCTATGCCGCTTTCAATATCAGCCGATTGTATCTGATACCATTCGTTGCCGTTTTCATCGGTAACAACGGAGAATGCACCATCAGGCTGATTATATACATCACTGCTGTATAGAGCAGAACTGTTACCGGGAACGGTTGCTTCAAGTACGCCGTTATCGGCAGTACGAAGAACTGTACCGTCTTCTGCGCCGGGAAAGTTTTCTTTAACCATACCTGCTTCCGAAACATCTCCGGTGAACTCCGGCACGGAATAAAACTCTCCAGAGCCGTCGCCGCTTGCCATCTGATACCATTCGCTTCCGTCCGCTGCTTTTACAACAGAATGAGGAGCATCAGGTTTTTCAAACTGCGAAGCACTGAACAACTCTACATCAGACATTTTTCCGTCACTGCTTTCCGCTTTTGTACTTATCTGACCGCCGGTAATCTGTGTATCGCTCAGTTTATATCCGCCAAGCTGAGGCATATAATTGCCCAAACTGCGGTTTGCAATCTCGCCGCCGATTGTACCGGATACATTCGGTGCTTTCGACGCAACGGATGCTATTGAATCAGCGTTAAGCACAGCGCCGTTTCTGGCTGCCATTCCGCCGAATGCCCGTCCGACAAATCCAAGAGAACCGCCTGCCCCCATACGAGTACCGCCGTTTACAACCGCATCACGCACATAGTTGTTGCCCTTGAACATATTTGCAAAGCCGGATATAAATCCGCCCGCCGCATTTCCGCCTGCCGCCGATGCAGTACCTCTGAATACACTTCCGGCACTTTTTGTACCGCCGCCAAGACCGCTGATAACTCTTGCCGCCATAAGCATTTCCATACCCATACTGGAACCGGTCTGAGCAACATTCAATCCCATTGACGCAAGATAGCTGTCAAATTTCTGTGCAGTTTTTAAGAAAGCCAACGCACAGAACATCCATAAAAATATACTGCCTCCGCCTGTTGACAGTGCGCCGCCGTTTCCCATGAATTGTCCCATAGAACTGTTAAAGGCTCTGAGAAACCAAACATTCAAAACGAGCAGCAAAAGCTGTGATCCCACCATTCGACACCATGCCTTAAATACATTGACAGTTGATTTTGAGGCACCCATTGCATACGCAAGAGGAGAAGTATAACATAACACGCCTACGACAATGTATCTTTCCACGGTTTCGAGTAGAAGCTTGAAATAATTCCAGCCAAGGGAAATTTCAAGAATGATAAGGAGCAACAGCCCGACAACAGACGTTATGGCTATGAATGTTGTAAGTCCGTTGCTCAATGATTGTTCTATCCCCGCAAAAGTAAAATCTTCTGAGGTCATCGCCACATCCATTAAAGCTGTATACGGCGCTCTGGCAATATCCAAAGCAATCAGAAATATCGGCTTGGCATATCCGATAAGCAAAGCAAACAAGGAACTTCTCGCAAGCAATGTCAATGGATTTTCAGCTTCCGTGATCGGTCCGCCGAAAACGCGGAATAACTGCCAAACCGTAATTAAAAAGAGAATTGCCCATGCCATGTACTGCATTACATCAAATGCTTTCGTAACAAACGGGAAGTATTCTTCCATCGCTGTCAAATCGGTATTCAACGTATTCAAAAACAACCCTGAAACCGCATCCATAAGCTGTGATACAATACTTGAGATCCATTTGACAATTCCCTCGAATATCCAGTCAAGCAATATTTATCACCTCCGTCCTTGACATGATTTTATTTATCCGTTGTAGTTACCGCCGGAAATTAGGGGTTGCAAGTAAGTTACCACAAAGCCTAAAGAGTTAAGAATAATCCATGTGATTACAATACGCTTCAGCCAAGCGGTAGCCTCATCAACGGCACGCTGGTTTCGGGATACCATTCGGACGACCAATGCTATTGCCGCAACGGTCACGGCAACGATGGTGCTGATGGCAACAATCTGTCCGTATACATCTTTCATGATGGTGGAAAACCGGTTCCAGATTGTGTCTGCCATAACAGGCTGAACCGAAATCATAGTTCCGGATATAACAGCAACCGCTGACCAGTACATAAGACTGAGCTTATCCCGTATCTTTTTGAGTTTTACCATGTCAATTTACCTCCTTCTTCAAAAATCGGCATAAAAAAAGCCGCTTTCAAGTTTTGGGGGAAAACTCAAAAACGGCGGAGAATATGTCCGGTCCCACTTTGGGACGATACCATTATACCACTTTTATATTCGCTTGTCATCGGCATTGGTGCGCCAATTTTGTGCCAATTTTCTGCCGAAGTATTTTTCACGATAATCCCTCCAGAAGAGTAAGCATTTCAAACCAGAAATCAACATCCTTTCCGGGAGCTGCCCACAAGCGTATTGAGAGAATTGTGATTGCCTGCTCACGAAGTCTGTAATAGTGTCTCGGCGACATATCAAGCCTGTATAAAATATCCGTGAGAGACAGCTTTTCCGTCGCAATGTAAGTCTCATAAATCAAGTTATACAGCTTTTCACCGTCATTCGGTTTTTTCTTCAGAACGGTCAGAGCTTCATTCACACGGTCAAGCAATAATCGTGATTTCTGTATGCCTGCCATTCTGCTTTCAAGCTTTCTGTTGTTCATAGACATTTCGACATCAATGTGATCAACAAGCTCGTCAATGCCCTCAAACGGTCTGTCTAATTCCTCAGCAATCGTATCGGGAAAGCATTCAAGCATCCACGAAATTGTGCGGTAGTGTTTCAACAGCATAAGTGTGTTATGATATGTGTTTTTCTTTCGTTCCTGCCGGGCATTACGCAGTTTTTCGTCATCAATGCTCTGTTCGCCGAGTATTCCTCGGTGGGTAAGCAGTGTTATAAAGGCCTCAGACTGCTTTCTGATGATGTCTTCCTGCTGTTCGTATAAATTCTTTTTATTCATAGTCAAAAAACTCCTTTTCAAATTTTGTTAAGTCCACGGGTATGCACGGCCCGCGGATGTTATTCGCTTCAATAACGGGAATGGATAAATCTAATATCCTTTCGCAGTCATATTCACATATACTACAATTCCTACACGGAGAAATATACGCGCGTAATATATAGGCTGATTCTGCAACACGATTATTTTGGGGTTCATCAGCTTTTGATTGGCAGATATTTTTGCTGTACCAACAAATCAGCTTGTTGATATGCTCGTGATCCGAAGTCTGTTTGTGCGTATTCTGACCGTAAATGCGTATTTCTTCAAGAATACGCACAGTTTCCTTGTGTGAGGGTATTGCAGTTTCCGTATCGGTTGGATACAGTTTATTAAACACAAGGCAGCCGTAGGAGCCGGGCATTTTGTATAGAGTGAAGACATCTCTGTATTTTTGAAAGAATCTCCATACTTTCGTTTTTTCCCAGTTCCAGCGTTTGCCGAGGTTTTCGAGAGTAAGTAATGCACCGTATTTTCCATACTGAACAACCGGCGCTGAAAAAGAAAACGCATTGCCTGCGTCATTTGATACCGTGTGGCACCAAAGGTCAAGCCATGCGTCTGTTTCTTCAAATTTATAATTTAATGATACAAGTCTTTCTGTTATATTGCGTGGAAGGCAGAGGAAGCCGTATCCGTCTGTTGTGTAAACAGTCCCGTTCATACATTCCTCTCCGGAACATTTTACAACCCAATCGGTTATCTGATATGTAAGCTTTTTATTTTCGGAATTAAGCTCATATTTTATATAGCCGAGTTCCGATAGTTTGTCAAGCATTAAAAGTGCATCTGATTTTTTCTTTATACCGAGTATACTTTTAATACCGACAATACCGCCTGACCACATACCCGGTGAAACTTCGTTTTTGTATCCGCAGTAGGTGGCTATGCCTTTACGAAATGCTGCACGGGAGGCAAGCTTCATCCAAGCGCCCATTACGCCCTTGCCTTGGGGCAGGTGGGATCGCATAAGCTTTACCCATTCATATTTCATAAGGCATTTCATTTTCGCTTCCTCCAAAATAAAAAAAGAGATGCATTTTCACATCTCTTTTTAGTTAGATTTATTTACTGTTTCTTTGTGTTCCCACACACCATATCAATTACTACTTTTACGACAACGTAATTTTTTATCTCTTTATTTCGGAATTTATCGCCCTCCGAATTAAAGACCGTATGCTTCACAAAGTGCTTAAAATCAAGGATTTCTACATATTTCGGTTTTGTAGCAACACTATAGTCTCCACATGGCTGCATCGCGGAAACATGTTGACCGGCACTGCCTTTTGGACTTCATAACCTTTGGCTTTCAAGGACTTTAAATCCCGTGCCAATGTCGAGGGCATACAGGAGATATAGACAATCCGCTTTGGCCCAACCTTTGCAACGGTTTCCAAAAGCTTTTCATCGCACCCCTTTCGCGGCGGATCCAAAATCACCACATCGGCCGCGCACCCCTCTTTCGCAAGGCGAGGCGCTATCGTTTCTGCCTTGCCGCAATAATATTTTGCATTTGCAATCCCGTTTAGCCGCGCGTTTTCTCTCGCGTTTTCCACGGCAGCCTTGCAGACCTCAATCCCGATCACCGCTTTTGCCTTTTGTGCCATAAACAATCCGATGGTGCCGATACCGCAATAAACATCCCACAAAGTCTCATCCTTGGTGAGCTTTGCAAGTCCTGCGGCAATCTCATAAAGCGTCCGCGTTGCAAAGCGGTTCACCTGATAAAACGACAGCGGCGAAATATGAAACTGTACCTTGCCGATCGAATCCGTCAGATAGCCCTTGCCCCACAGCACGTGATTCTCACTGCCCAAAACGACATTCGTCCGTTTTGAATTTACATTTTGCACGATCCCGACCAGAGGAAATTCCAGCTGTTCCGCAGCGCGGATCAGCGCATCGCGTTCCGGGAAGGAACGCTCTCTCGTCACCAGGGTCAACAGCATTCCCGTCTCGCCCTCCCGGATATAAATATGCCGCAAAAAACCGCTGTCGGTCTGCTCGTCATAGGGCGCTATGCGGTACTGCTCCATCCAGGTGCGCACCATTCGGATCACCGCCGCATCATGCTCTCCCTGAATCATGCAGTCCTCGATCGGGATCACTGCATGACTGTTTCTTCGATACAAGCCGATCCCGTCCGGGGTAACCGGGTACTGTGATTTATTCCGATACCGTGTCGTCTGTCGGGTACAGACAACCTCCTCCGGCACGATATCAAGTCCGGCAATCCGTGATAGGCAGTCTGCAACCTTTTGCCGCTTATAGGACAGCTCCGCCTCCAAATCCATATGCCAAAGCTGACAGCCGCCGCATTGATAAAAATACGGACAGGCCGCCTTGGTGCGGTGCGGCGACGGGCAGAGTACCTCTAAAAGTTTTCCGTATGCAAAGCTTTTTTTCACCTTGACAATCACGGCACGCACCGTCTCGCCGGGCATGGTATACGGGACAAAAACGGCCATGCCGTCTGCCCGGCCAACGCCGTCCCCCTCTTCCGTCATGCCGGTGATTTCCATCTCATAAACTTCGTTTTTCTGCATATTTTATCTCCGTTTGATTCAGGGTTTTAAAGCTCGACACGCCACTGCAGCGCCTTTGTCAGCGTGATCTCGTCCGCAAACTCCAGCTCGCCGCCCACCGGCACACCGTGCGCAATCCTGGTGACCTTGACGCCGAAGGGTTTAATCAGTTTCGAGATATACATCGCCGTTGTCTCGCCCTCTAAATTCGGGTTCGTTGCCATAATGACCTCTTTGATATCGCCCTTGCCGATCCTTGCCATCAGCTCTTTGATGCGGATATCGTCAGGCCCTACGTGATCCATCGGGGCAATCGCACCGTGCAGCACATGATAAACCCCTTTAAATTCGTTGGTGCGCTCCATTTGCAGCACATCCTTCGGGCTTTCCATCACACAAATCACGCTGTGATCACGCGCCGGATTGGCACAGATGCTGCAAACCTCGCGATCCGACAGGTTCTGGCACTCTTTGCAATAGCACAGTGATTTTTTTGCCTCTAAAATGGCTTGGGCAAATTTTTCTGCCTTTTCTTTGGGCTGATTCAGCACATAAAACGCAAGCCGCTGTGCCGTCTTGCTCCCGATTCCGGGAAGCTTTTCAAACTCCTCAATTAAATTCTGTAACGGTGCTGCAAAATATTCCATATCATTCTCCATTCCGCAAAAAATGCTCTGCCTATGTCATCTTTTCAGGTTTAAAAAATCTGCAATTTATTTTTCAATCCCGAAAAGCGCTTTTGTGTCTCGTTATTATCGACAAACATTTTGATATATTCTTCTTTTCCGACCAGAACCACCAGCTTTTTTGCCCTGGTGATCGCGGTATAGAGCAGATTGCGGTTCATCAATACGCGGTGCGTTTCGAAAACCGGCATGACAACCACATCAAACTCGCTGCCCTGGCTTTTGTGTACCGTGATGGCATAGGCAAGCTCCAGCTCGTCAAGCAGCATGTAATCGTAATGCACCAGGCGGTCATCAAACAACACGGTCAGTTTCTGGTTCTTCTGATCCATTGCGGTGATAAACCCCACATCGCCGTTAAATACGCCAAGCCCCTTTTCACCGCCGTCAACGCGCTCCCACTCTAACTGATAGTTATTTTTGGTCTGCATCACCTTGTCTCCCAGGCGAAAAACGCTGTGGCCGGTAATTCGTTCCGGCTTGCCGGACTCCGGCGGATTAAACGCCTCCTGCAGGACGGCGTTCAGGTTCTGTACCCCGATCAGCGATTTTCTGGTCGGCGTCAGTACCTGAATCTGGGACAGATTGCTCAGCCCGTACGCCTTTGGCAGACGCCGCGTACACAAATCCGCAATCGTATCCGGCAGGGTCATGGGATCCTCACGCGTGACTAAAAAGAAGTCATTGTCAAAGTCGTTTAACATCGGCATCTCACCGCGGTTGATCCGATGCGCATTCATTACGATCATGCTCTCCCGTGCCTGCCGGAAAATTTCAGTCAGTCGAATACAGGTCAGCACATCGCTTTCGATAATATCCTTCAGCACGTTCCCGGCGCCGACTGAGGGCAGCTGATCGCTGTCTCCGACCATCACCAGTCTTGCGCCCCGCGGCAGCGCATCAAGCAAGCTATCCATCAGCAAAATGTCCACCATGGACATCTCATCGACAATCAAAACGTCACAGTCCAGCGTGTTTTGCGCGTTGCGCCCAAACCGCGACCCGACCTCGTCCACGCCGGGCGTAATCTCCAGCAGACGGTGTATGGTCTTTGCCTCCATACCGCAAAGCTCGGTAATCCGCTTGGCTGCGCGCCCGGTCGGCGCGGCAAGCAGCACCCGTTTGCGCGATTGCTGCATCAGGGTAATCATCATTTTAATAATGGTCGTCTTACCGGTACCGGGGCCGCCGGTAATCACCATTGCCGCATTTTGAAACACGCAGCGCACGGCCTCCAGCTGCGCCTCTGCCAGCGAAATATGACACTCTGCTTCCGCCTCTTCGATCTTTTGGTTGATCTCTTCGACGCCGATGTCAAAAACCAGCTGCGACATCTCCAAAAGCCGTGCCGCCACTCTCTTTTCCGCGTCATAGTATAATCTGAGATACAGCGCGTCATATTCGCCCATATTCGCCAAAACCAGCTGCTCGGAAAGAAGCATTTCCGAAATGGCCTCTTCGGCAACGCCGCGGTCAATCTCCAAAAACTGACACGCCTGGTTCACCACTGCCGATCTTGGCAAAAAGGTATGCCCGTTTAAGTAGCCGATCTGCCGCATCAGACATGAAATCCCGGCCGAGACCCGCTCCTTGGAGTTGGGGTTTAGCCCCATCTCTTTGGCGATATGGTCTGCCATCTGAAAGGTGATCCCCTCCACATGCTGCGCAAGAATGTAAGGGTTTTCCTTCACCATGGAGATGGTAGAGATGCCGAACTTTCCGAACGCCTTAAACGCCGCGCCCGGTGACATTCCGTATTTTTGAAAAAACATCACGACCTCGCGAACGCCGATCAGCTCCATAAATTTTTTGTAGATGGCGTCAACCTTCTTCTTGGTCAGCCCGGAAATGGTTAAAAGCCGATCCGGCTCATGCTCCATGACCTCCAGCGCCTCACTGCCAAAGGCCTCCACAATCCGCCGCGCCGTCGTTTTTCCGATTCCGGGAAGAAGCCCGGACGATAAATAACGCTCAATCTCATCTTCCGTGGAGGGGAGCTTTCGCTCATAGCCCTCGACCTTAAACTGATCCCCATACTCGACATGGGTCACCCATTCTCCGTAGACCAGGACGGTTTCGCCCTCCGCAAGGTTTGGCATATAGCCGGTCAGGGTAATCAGCTGTCCGCCGCTGGAGATGTCACAAACCGTATAGCCGTTTTCCGCATTCTCGTAGATGATATTTTCAACGACGCCTTCCATTTTAAGCATACTCCAGCCCTCCTTTTTGTCATTTTTCTGCATTTTATTATAATGCAAACTTTGATAAAATACAAGCTATTTTTTCAGAAACCGCGGTTTTTGCGTCTGTTTTTAACGCAGCTTTGCGGTCGGCTTTTTTTCATAACAAAAGCCCCGTTCATCAAGAACAGGGCCCTTTATCCGCTGTGTTGTCAAAGCGTGCTCGCAAAAACCGCCGCCGCACTCTGCGTCTTAGAAAGCGCAGAGGTCTGCGAGCTGTTTCCGCATGCCGCAACAATAAATGCGAAAATCAATACCGACAAGAGAAGTATAAACCGCCTCATCGCCATTCCTCCCCAATTCCCTCCAGAATTTAAAACCAGAACGATTATACCCTATTTAGGGTTCGATGTCAAGTACCGTGTCGCCTGCAAACCTTAAAATTCGATTACAACAATGCGCGGCATATGCCATCCATACTCGTTTTGTTTTGATCGTTATAAATTCCATGTCCTGGTTATGATTCATAAGCTATCTCATTGATTTACAGTCTTTGCGCCACATACAGGTGACAGGCTGTCAAGGCTTTCCCAAACCATAACCCTTGCACGCGTACAGTCTTTTACCGGTGTAAACGTGATTTTCGCGCCGTCATATATTTTTGATTGTATTTCAACCAATATGTTACCGTTATAAAGAGCAAGGGTAACGGTTTTACCGGTATCTATGTTGATCGGTTTAACGACAATGTTTCCATCCTCGGAACGTCTTGCGCTTATGCCGCTGAGGTATGTAATATCTGCATTGGTTAAAACATATTTTCCGTCTCCTTTTACATCCCCCCAATCAGTTGGACTTCCGATATAATAAACTTTAATTGATGTTCGACAACCCTCAAAAGCGTTCTCACCGATGATAAGTACGCTGTTCGGAATCGTGATACTCGCCATTTTCGAACAATAATAAAAAGTTTTGCTGCCGATTTCCATCACGCCGTCCGGAATTGTTATGCCTGTTAAGCTTGAGCATTCTGAAAATGCGCTGTCACCGATACTAGTCACACTGTCGGGGATTGTTACGCTTGTTAAGCTGCCGCAATCCGCAAACGCTCCGCCAGAAATGCTTGTTACGCCATTCGGGATTGCAAACGAGGTACCCTCTTTTTCTTTGGGGTAACGTATAATCTCTGTTTTTTCTTTGTTGTATAAAACGCCGCCTTCTGAGCAATAAGCGAGATTATCAGAATCAACATTTATGCTTGCCAAATCAAAACAATTATAAAATACTTCATTACCGATACTTGTAACGTTTTTTGGGATCGTTATGCTTGTCAAGCTGCTGCAGCCGGAAAACGCATAATTGCCGATACTTACTACACTGTCCGGAATTGTTATGCCTTCTAAATTGCCGCAGCTGGCAAAGGCGCCGCCGGCAATGGTTTTTGTCCCGGGTTTTACAGTGCACGTACCGGATATACTCTGATTTGCCGCTATAAGGTGATTCCCTATATAGCACACATCCCACCCCGTATGTTCATAAAGATCATACAGACCGGTGTCTTGAAAAGCATTATCGCCTATGCACTTGATGCTGTCGGGAAGTGTTACGTCAGTTAGTTTTTTGCACCCGCTGAATGCAAAATTATCAATTGATTCTACACCGTTTTGCATTGTAACTTTTATCAGTTCATCACAACCGGAAAATGCACCCTCGCCGATACTTTTTACACTGCCGGAGATGTTCACACTCGTTAAAGCTTCGCAATTTTCAAACGCATCTATGCCGATACTTTCCACGCCGTCCGGGATATTCACGCTTGTCAAAGCATTGCAATTTTCAAACGCACTCAAACCGATACTTTTTACGCTGTTCGAAATAGTAACGCTTGTTATTTTATCGCACCAGAAAAACGCATAATCGCCGATACCCGTTACGCCGGGTTCTATATTTACGCTCACAATGTTGTCGCTAAAACTATACCATGGTGCATTGTTCGAATACGTATACGATCTGATAGCACCCTCGCCGTTTATGTTGAGGTGACCGGTATCAAAATCAAATGAATAGAATACATTGTCACCGCATTTTCCGTTTGTAGTGGAGGCAAAAGCCTGCATGGGTGCGAAGGTCAAAAGCATGCAAGCCGTCAACAACACTGCCCATATTCGTTTTGGTTTAATCATAATAACCGCTGCCTTTCTTTATTTAATTAACTATGGTTCAGTTCATAAGAAAATTTCCGGAACATGGTTGCCGTATCGGCTCTTGACGGCGCGACCTTCGGATAGATTGCATATTCATATCCGGTTACGGAATGGATAAACATCACGTTCTCTTTAAAGCACCACGCAACGGGAATCTTTGCGTAATCCGATATGTCAGAATAATCGTTATAGCCCTCCAGCGCCGAGGTAATATCCGAATCGTCAATCGATACATCAAGCCCCTTGCTCTTCGCATAACGGTAAAAAATTGCTGCAATCTGCTCTCTGGTTACGGTATCGTCCGGCGAAAATGTTGTATCACTCGTCCCCGTGATGATCCCGTTTGCCGCCGCCCAGGAGACCGCCTTTTTGTACCAGTCCTCGGTCAAATCCGTAAATCTTGCGTTATCACTTGCCTCCGGCTGCCCGGCTAAGCGATAAAACATGGTCGCAAACTGCGCTCTTGTGATGGTATCGTCCGGACTGAAGGTATCGGCGCCCGTTCCGTTCATAATACCGTTGTCAAGGCAGAACTCAATCCCGTCATGGTTATGGTCACCGTCTGCACTCTGGATATCCTTAAAGGTTTTTACTGCGCATTGATCGCCCTTTTCCTCGCATACATATCTGTCGTCCGCCGCTGCGGTCGGTTCGCCTTTTTCAATCACCTCGCCCGTATCGAGCAATACGCACTGAAATCCGTTGTCCCTTGCGTACTGCTCGGCAGCCGTACCGCTGTAACATTTGATAACAAAGTCTTCGTTTCGTACATCATAATCGTCCACATAATCCCAGCCGAAAGCGTGCATATCAATTTGTTTTACACTTTTCGGAATCGTTACCTCGTTTAGGTTGTTGCAGCGGAAAAACGCCATTTCGCCGATATGCTCAACGCCCTCTTCAATGGTAAGCTTTGACAGGCTTTCGCACCATGAAAAGGCATTGTCGCCGATTTCTTTTACCGTGCCGGGAATAACGACATTGTTTAAGTTTTTGCACCAGTAAAACCCGAGCTTTGCAATGGATTTTAAGGTTGACGGAAATTTCACCGATGTAATATCCGACATTTCAAATGCGTCAACACCCATAAGCGTTGTACCCTCGCGGATTTCTATATCGCCGACCGCCTCCCATTCGTGAATCTGTTTGTTTTCGGTCGGTGCGGAGGGGTCGGGATTGTCAATTTCGGCATAGCCGATTCTGATTCCCGCGATTAAATACTGCCCATGATACTGAATGCCGTCAACGCGGTTATTTGCATCCTTATCATATGCCGATCCGAAAAAGATTCTTTTTCCCATGTATTCAACATTGCCCGGCATGGTTATGTTTTTAAGCGCCTCGCCGCTGATTGACTCGTCGCCTATGTATTTCACACTTTCGGGGATAACCAGTGTTTCAAGTAGGTCACCGCAGTTAATGGCGTAATCTTTTATAACTTCAAGTCCGTCGTTTAATTTCAGATATTTTAAGTACCGACAGTCAATGGCTCTGTTTCCTATTTCCTTTATCGTAGGCGGAAGCGTGATGCCGGAAATTTTTGTTGCACTTTCACGAAGTGCTCCGTCGCCTATCGCCGTAACCGGGTGACCGTCTATTTCGGACGGAATATTAAGTTCGACCGTGAAATTCGGATCGGGATCGTGCCAGAATTTCGCCGAATAACTTGTAATCATCGCCGAACCGTCATCACGGATAGTATACACCAATGATTCGAGCGAATCATTTTGCCGATACTCCTCCATATCATCGGTTACAGCAGTTTTGCTCTGTTCGTTCCATTCCATACCATACTCCGTATCGTAAACGCTCCAGGCGTACGCAGACGGCGCACATGCGGCGCAAAGCAGCATTCCCCCCAGAAGCATTGTGCTGACTGATTTTTTCCATTTCATCAAAATCCCACCCTTTCTTTATGCAAGCTTTTATACTGTATTCCATCCACTCCGTCTCCACTTTATCATAAATTTTCCAAAAAGTAAATGAAATTTCCGAAAACGACATTGCCCAAAACAGAAATACTTTCATTTTCTCTTTACCGTCCGCATCCTGCCAAGCCCCTATTGCCACGCAAAACGGAGAGAGCGAAAGCCCCCTCCGTTTTATGGTATCCTATTAAATTTTACATAACTCCCGCTTGAAAGACCATGTTACCTGAAAACTCCCCTTGCCGCTCGACGGACGGCACCGTTACCGCGCCGCTTGCAAACAAATCCCCCCTACGCTGTGTTTGCAGCGGTCAGCGCCAACGCTTCTCCCCCATATAAATCCATACCGTCCGCAGGCATTTCGATTGTCAGGCCGATGCGATCGACCATGACATCCTCCGCCATAACCGTCAGCGGCAGCACCGCAAAAAAGAACGCCGCTGTCAGCAAATAGGCCTACCATCTTTTTCGTCTCATATTATAATCTCCCTGTTCCCTACCTACCGACCGACTCAGACGAATCATCACAGGCCGGCATATCCGGTATTATCCGAAAGCGCACCTCCTCATACCTTGACTTTTTTATCCCCATATGCTACACTCATTATACACCGTACATCGATGTTCGATGCAAGACTTTTTTTCAAAAAATTTTATTTTGTGAGGTATGTCATGAATCGCGGCAAAAATTTGTTTTCGATCGGTGAAATTGCAAACCTGATCCACATCACACGGAAAATCATATTAAATTATGAAGCAAAGGGGCTGATTAAGCCCGACCTCAAGGAAGGCGCCGCCGGGAACCGCTATTACTCCATCGACACCTTTACGCAGATACGCACCATCCGCGTCTTTCAAAATCTGGGGCTTTCGCTTGATGAAATCCGCGACTATTTTGATGATAAAATCGATTTACCGCCGCTGATCCGGCGGCTGGAATCCATGCGCGACGAGCTGAATCTGAATATCGAGCGGCTCTATGAGCGGACAAATAAAACGCAGAACCGAATCACAAAGATCACGGTTGAACCCCAAACCGTATACTGCCGCACCTGCTGCACCCATGACATTGCAGAAAAAAGCGCGATGTTAAGGGACACCGCTCTGGAAGCCACGCGCATTTACGGAACCGATACCACCAAAAGAATGTATTTTATTGAATATCCGCTAAAGGACCCGGACGACATCACCTATTCCATCGCGGTGCCTCCCGGCAGCAGCGGCGAGGGCATTTGCTATCTCCCTGCATTTTCCGCCGTCTCAACCTTTCATCACGGCGCCTACGAAGAGATTCCCAAGATTCAGGAATCGCTGATTCACTACGCAAAGGAAAATGGAATCCGCCTGTCTCAGAAATGCCGTCACGTCTACCTGGAGGGGCCGCCGCAGCACAAGGATCCGCATAAGTTCATTACACAGGTGCTGATTCCGATCCGCGATGACGAGATTTCGCCGACAACAAAAGACCTCCTTTTGCACACGGAAGTCTGACCGATATGCCGATTTCCGCTTTCGGCGAAGCCGTAATTTTAATTCCATGCCGTAACAGGCATAAAGGAAGTGGTACCCATGTTTCATGAAAAGCTGAACGAATATTTCAATCTTTTGCATTGCTCCGGCAAGGAATTTGCCGCCCGTTCCGGCCTGTCCGAGGCAACGGTGAGCCGCTATCGTTCGGGCGCAAGAACGCCCAAGCCTCATTCTTCGGATATGAAGAAGATATGCCGCGCCATTTCGGCCATGGCGGCCAAAGCAGGCATCCCCGGCATCACCGATCCATCGGTTTCGCAGGAGCTGAACCGTCTTGCCGAAGAAGCTTTATTTGATTATGAGGGTTTGCAGACCAAACTGGATATGCTATGCTCTGTCCTCTCCGTCAATGTGGCGGATATGGCAAAAAGCCTGAAATACGATCCCTCCTACCTTTCGAGAATCCGCAGCGGAAAACGCAGACCGGCCAATCCGCAAAAGTTTGCGTTTGATGCGGCACAGTATTTTTCGCAATCCTTTCACGGGGACACCAATCAAAAAATCATTGCAGAAATCATCGGCACCGCGCCGGAACAAATCAAGACGCAAGGCGGCTTTGCGGCCGCGATTGCAAACTGGCTGACAAGCAGCAACGCCAAAAAGCCGGATAATCCGATGAAAAAGTTTTTGGAAACGCTGGACGCGTTTGACCTGAACGAATACAGCAAGGCCGTCCGCTTTGATACGCTGAAGGTGCCATCACTGCCGTTTCAGCTTCCGGCAAAGAAAACCTACTACGGTGTTGAAGAAATGAAAAACGGCGAGCTGGATTTTCTTAAAGCGACCGCTCTTTCGAAATCAAAGCAAGACGTTTTCATGTGCAGCAATATGCAGATGGACGATATGGCCGCCGACGCGGAATTTTCAAAAAAATACATGTTCGGACTGGCCGTCATGCTGAAAAAAGGGCTGCACCTGCACGTGGTTCATAACCTAAACCGCCCGTTTCATGAGCTTATGCTGGGTCTTGCCTGCTGGATTCCCTTATATATGACAGGACAGATTTCGCCCTACTACTTAAAAGGCGTCCACAATCAGATTTTTTGTCACTTTTTAAACGTATCGGGCGCCGCCGCCCTGTCCGGCGAGTGCATCGCCGGCTTTCACGCAAAGGGCAAATACTATCTGACAAAAAGCAAGGACGAGCTTTCCTATTACCTGGAAAGGAGCGCCTGTATTTTAGAAAAGGCAAACCGACTGATGGACATCTACCGCGATGACCGCGCAGAGGAACTGTCTGCGTGGCTCCTGGCCGATGCGCACGCAGGCGGCGCACGGCGGAGCATTCTTTCCGCGCCGCCGCTCTATACGGCGTCGGAGGATTTTTTAGTGCGCTTTTTAGACAGACGGAATGTCCCCGCAGAAAAAAAAGAAAAAATCCTTTCCCACGCCGCCGCGAGCAGAAACCGAATCCTTGAAATTTTAAAAACCGATACCGTTTCGGACGAGGTACCGACCCCAAATCAAGACGCGTTTTTAAAACAGCCGCCGGCGCTCTCACTGTCGCTGATGTTCTGTGAGGAAACCTTTGCCTACACCTACCAGGAATACATCGAGCATTTGCGTCTTACCGAGGAATTTGCGAAAAAAAAGGAGCGCTATTCCGTGATAAAAACCAAGGAAAGCGCCTTTTTCAATATCCAAATCAACATCCGCGAAAACGAATATGTCATGATCTCAAAAAACAAGGCACCGGCGATTCATTTTATCGTACGGCACCCCATTTTACGGGAAGCGATCGAGCATCTGGATTTTACTTCACTCATTTAATTTTTCTTCCATCAGTTTTGCCAGCTGCTCGGCGCGCTGACGGATCCTTTTTTCATCCTCACCCTCGATCATGACGCGCACCAGCGGCTCCGTCCCGGAGGGGCGGATCAGCACCCGGCCGGAGGACGCAAATTCCGTCTCGATCTCCTTCATCAGCTGTGCAATCTCCGGCACCTTTTGATAGGCTTCTTCTGTCTTATACTCATTTTTCACCCTTGCATTGACCAAAACCTGCGGATAAACCCTCATCACCGAGGCAAGCTCCGACAGCTTTTTTTTGCTGCGGCAAATGACCGACAAAAGCAACAGACCGGTCACCAGCCCGTCTCCGGTCGTGTTATAGTCCAGCAAAATCACATGCCCCGACTGCTCGCCGCCGATTTTGTGTCCGCACTTTAACATTTCTTCCAGGACATAGCGGTCTCCCACCTTGGTACGCTTGATGGTAAGCCCTTCTCTCTCGCCCATCACAAAAAAGCCGAGATTGCTCATCACAGTTGCCACAACCGTATTGTCCGGCAGCTTTCCGCGCGCCTTCATATCCAGCGCACAAACCGCCATAATCTTGTCGCCGTCCACGTATTCGCCGTTTTCGTCCACCGCAAGCACGCGATCCGCATCGCCGTCAAATGCCAGTCCTGCGTCAAAGCCGCCGTCCTTTTTGACATATTCCATCAACTGCTCCATATGTGTGGAGCCGCAGCGATCGTTAATATTGATTCCGTTCGGCTTATCACAAAGCACCGTCACCGTTGCGCCAAGCTCCTCCAGCGCGCGTTTTGCCGTCACCGAGGAAGCGCCGTTTGCGCAGTCAATGGCAACACGAAGTCCGTCTAAGCGGCCGTCCACCGTACTTTTTACAAAATCGATATAGTCGCGCACCAGACCGTCCGCATGGGACACATGACCGATATTTTCATGGGTGGGGCAAACGATTTCCTCCGCATGATCCAAAATAATGGCCTCAATCCGTTCTTCAATCGCATCGCTCAGCTTATACCCCTCTTTGCTGAAGTATTTGATGCCGTTATGCTCAAACGAGTTATGCGATGCCGAGATCATCACACCGGCATCATAGGCATGGGTGCGCACCAGATACGCAATGGCCGGCGTGGGAATCACACCAACCAAAACGGCCTCTGCACCGACGCTGCAAATCCCGGCAACCAATGCCGCCTCCAAAATATCGCCGGAGATTCGGGTGTCCTTTCCTACCAGAATTTTCGGCTTGCCGCCGCACTCCCCGGTCAGCACATAAGCGCCGGCCTGACCGATTGCAAACGCCAGCTGCGGTGTCAGCTCCTGATTGGCAATACCGCGCACCCCGTCTGTTCCGAATAATCGACCCATATTTTTGTCCTCCAATTTTCATTGCTCACACAGAGCATATTTCTGTTACAAAATAGCACATTTCTATTATTATAGAGGAAAACCGTTTATTTGTCAATTCCCATCTTTGTTAAAATTTCCATTGCGACACGGATTCCATCCACCGCTGCGCTCACAATGCCGCCGGCATAGCCTGCACCCTCACCGGCCGGGTAAAGACCGTCAAGGCTTACGCTTTTGAGTGACGCGTCACGCAGAATCCGCACCGGCGCCGAGGTGCGCATTTCAACCCCGGTCATTATGCCCTGTTTGGAAAAGCCGGGCATCTTTCGTTCAAAATCAACCATTCCCTCTTTCAGCCCCTGCACGATAAACGGGGGCAGACAGTCGCGCAGCATCGCAAACCGCCATTTTCCCGTAAAGCTTGGATTGGTTTCCCGCAGCCGGTCGGACATGCGGTCTGCCATAAAATCACGGACGCACTGCACCGGCGCTGCGCCGTCACCGCCGCCGGTACGCCATGCCGCCGCCTCATATCTTTGCTGAAATTCCATGCCGGAGAGTATCCCGTCCCCGGCAAAATCCTCCGGGCGCACCGAGACTACAAGGGCGCTGTTGGCGTTTTCAAGGTCACGGCGGTACTCACTCATGCCATTGACCACCAAATGCTCCGGCTCGGACGAGGCGTTGACCACTCTGCCGCCCGGACACATACAAAACGAATAACAGCTGTGTTCCTTTCCGTTATGAACCAGCCGATAATCCGCCGCCGGCAGTCCAAGCTCCGTACCGCCGTACTGAATACGGTCAATCATCTGCTGCGGATGCTCAACGCGCACCCCGGCGGCAAACGCCTTGGGCTGCATCGCGATGCCGCGGCGTTCCAATAGCCGATAGGTATCGCGGCTGCTGTGACCCAGCGCCAAGACAAGCTGCCTGCACGCGATTTGTTCACCGTGATTGACCGTAATGGCCGCCAGTTCGCCATGCTCAGCCTGCACATCGGTCAGACAGGTCGAAAACCGCACCGTACCGCCCAGGCGGATAATTTCTTCCCGCATGGAGCGCACCACCGGGCGGAGACGGTCTGTACCGATATGCGGCTTGGCACGGTACAGGATATCTTCGGGCGCGCCGTGCCGCACAAAGGTTTTCAGCACATATCGCTGCCTGGGATCGCCGATTCTTGTATTCAGCTTTCCGTCCGAGAATGTCCCGGCGCCGCCCTCACCGAATTGCACATTGGATTCCGGGTTGAGTTTTCCGCCATTCCAGAATCTTGCCACCTCGGCAGCCCTTCGATCCACGTCCTCGCCGCGTTCAATCAAGAGCGGACACGCGCCGGCTTTTGCCAAAACATAAGCCGCAAACAGGCCGCACGGCCCCATGCCGACCACCACCGGGCGGACGGTCGGCGGCAAAACGCGTGGAATCGCCATCTCTTCTGCCGTTTTTAAGGGGCGGATGGCTTCGCTCTCGCTGCAAGTTCCCTCTTTCACGGTTGCCGCCACCTGATACACGTAGTGGATGTTTCCCTTGCGCCGCGCGTCAAGCGATTGCTTATAGATCCAAAAATCCGCCGCCAAAACGCAATGCAGCCGCACAATTTCTTGTGCGGCGCAAAGAACTTCTTCTTCTGTATGCCGAATCGGCATGTTAATCGGCCCTATCAGTATCTGCATACTTCATCACCATTTCATTTTGTTTCCGTTTTACTTTCCGTCCCGATGCAGCGTCAGCTCCGCCTCGGAGATGTCACGCAGAATCTTCACACCATCGGGAACAATCAATTTTACCTTGACCTTATCATTGTCCGTAAACTTTTCAATCGGGATCGGCTCGGTCTGAATCACGGAAATCTTTGCCGTCAGCTTATCGTCTCCGTAAATCTGGACTTCTTCCGGATCCAGAGTGTAGCTGAGATCTTCCATAAAGCGTGCCCGCTCGTCGGCGTCTGCCGCAGAAAACTGCGGTGCGATCTTCACCCTGCGCAGCTTGACCACCGCACAGTGCACCTCGCTCTCCTTTACGTCCTGATGTACGCGGTTCATCAGCGCGTCCATCGCCAAAAGCTCTTTATCGTCCATGCCGTAAAACCGAATCGGCAAAACATTGTCGATATCCACGTCCGCGCCGGCATAGTCCAGGGTCACCCCGGCCTTTACAATCTTGCCGATGACCGATTCCGGCCCGGAGATGGTGACAGAATCCGGCTCCGCCACAATCGGCCCTGCCATGTAATCCTCGGCCAAAGACCCGGTGGTCTTAACCTCCAGGCCAAGCTCCTTTTTCACCAGCTTTTCCGTCTTTACGTCTACGGTATAGTGGCTCTGATTGGAGATCCCGACATTTTCAAACGGGACAACCACCTCAACCGGGATGGTCGTCTGTCCAACCTCGCTGATGCCGGACACGTCCGCCTTGGCGATGATGGTTTTCATATCGTATCGACCCATCTTTTTACGGCTGCCTTTCAGCTTGATACTGATAGAGGTCGCCGACTCGTTCACCACGCTGATTCCGTTTTCGTTTAATTGTTCCTCACCGACAAACTGAATCGGAAGATCGCGCACGCTGACCTCGACTGCCGGGTCCAAAACCAGAATGATGTATGCCCAGATCAGCACGGCAACAATCACCGAGATCACCTTTAGCGCATTATCGTTGGCAAATATCTTTTTCACGATTTTTTGCCCCCCTTCACAAAGCTGCGCAAATCAAACCTTCCGTCGGGGCTATCCTTTGTCAAAACGGCCGTGTTTAAAAGCTGCACAATCCGCTCGCGCAGGGACTCCTCACCGAACCCGGTATTTAAACTGCCGCGGTACGCAACCGAAATATTGCCGGTCTCCTCCGAGACAATCACCACAACGGCGTCCGACTCCTCTGAGATTCCAAGCCCTGCCCGGTGTCTGGTTCCCAGCTCCTGGCTGATATTGGGGTTTTGAGAGAGCGGCAGCACACAGGCCGCCATCTCCACTTTGTTATCCCGAATCACGACCGCGCCGTCATGCAGCGGCGTATTCGGCACAAAAATATTCTCAATCAGTTCGCTGGTCGTCTCGGCGTGAACCCGAATCCCGGAGCTGATTAACGGTTCAATATTATCCTCGTTTTCAATCACGATCAGGGCGCCCGTCCGGCTGTTTGCCATGGCCTGCGCACCGCGCGCAATCTCGCGGATGGTTTGCAGCGCCGCCGCGTCAAATTCACCTTTGGAGTTAAACCACTTGCTCATGGTACTTCTTCCCATATGCTCCAGCACACGGCGCAGCTCCGGCTGAAAGACGATAAGCAGCGCGATCAGGCCAAGCTGCAGCACGTTGCTTAAAATATAGTACAGGGTGTTCAGCCGAAAAAAGAAGCTCGCCTGGGTCACGATCACCAAAAGGACAACACCCTTTAAAAGCTGCATCGTCCTGGTATCGCGGATAAACTTAAGCGCCTTATAGACCAGATACGAAACCGCCAGAATATCGATCAGATCGGTAAACCGAAGCAATGCGATCTGATTCATCGCCGTATGATAAAAATTCTGCCACCACATTGTTTCGATCCCCTCTTTTCTGTAATTTTTGATTATATGATTTTAATATGCTTTGCCCCAGTAAACCATCTTGGTTGCAGGCTTGCCGCAGCAGATACAGGTATCACTGATGGCCTCCTGCTCAAAGGGAATACAACGGGACGTTGCCGTGGTATCTTCTTTAATCTTTAATTCGCATGCCTCATCGCCGCACCACATTGCCTTGACAAAGCCGCCCTTTTCCTCCACAATGTTCTTAAATTCTTCATAGGTCACGGCCGAGCTCGTCTTTTCTTCGCGGTTTTTCTTGGCTGCCTCTAACATCTGTGCCTGGATCTCCTCCAGCATGGCGGCAAGCTCCGTCTCGATATCATCGAGCGAGACAAACCGCTTGCTGCGGTCAACGCGGCTGACCAATACGGCCTGGTTCTTTTCAATATCTTTCGGCCCCAGCTCAATACGAACCGGCACGCCGCGCATCTCATATTCGCTGAACTTCCAGCCTGGCGATTTTTCGCTGCTGTCAAGCTTTACACGGAAACGGTCGCAGAGGCGGTCATACAGTGCGCCAGCCGCGTCCAAAACGCCCTCTTTATGCTGCGCAACCGGCACAATCACTGCCTGAATCGGCGCGATTCTCGGCGGCAGCTTCAATCCGGCATCATCGCCGTGCACCATGATGATGGCGCCGATGATTCTGGTCGACATTCCCCAGGAGGTCTGGTGAACGTATTCCATCTCATTATTTTCACTCAGGTACTGGATTCCAAAGGCTCTTGCAAAGCCGTCCCCAAAGTTGTGGCTGGTGCCGGACTGCAGCGCCTTGCCGTCATGCATCATACTCTCAATGGTATAGGTCTCCCTGGCACCGGCAAACTTTTCCTTTTCGGTCTTTTGACCCTTGATCACCGGAATCGCGAGCACTTCCTCGCAAAAATCGGCATAGACATTCAGCATTTGGATGGTGCGTGCCTTTGCTTCCTCTTCGGTGGCGTGAGCGGTGTGTCCCTCCTGCCACAAAAATTCCGCGCTGCGCAGAAACGGACGGGTTGTCTTTTCCCAGCGCACCACACTGCACCACTGATTATAAAGCCGGGGCAGATCCCGGTAAGAACGGATCGTACCGGCATAATGCTCACAAAACAGGGTCTCGGAGGTCGGGCGGACGCAAAGCCGCTCCTGCAATTTTTCATTGCCGCCATGGGTAACCCAGGCCACCTCCGGTGCAAAGCCTTCCACGTGATCCTTTTCTCTCTGCAAAAGGCTCTCCGGGATGAACATCGGCATATAAACGTTCTCCACGCCGGTCTTTTTAAACCGTGCGTCTAAGTTTTTTTGAATGTTCTCCCAAATAGCATATCCGTAAGGCTGAATCACCATACATCCGCGCACGCCGGAATAATCGCAAAGCTGCGCTTTTTTAATAATATCGGTATACCACTGCGCAAAATCCTCGCCCATGGGGGTAATTTCTTCTACCATTTTTTTATCTTGTGCCAAGTTACTCATTCCTTCCCAAATCTACCGAAGGTGCATTTAAAATCTATATTTTAAAACCTTCACAAATATTCCATTATAGTATAAAGGAATTTCAACAAGGTGTCAAGGCTTGCCGGCATTTTTTTCGGCGGCATATTCAATTTTTTGTGACAGAAAAATCGGCGGCAGACTATTTTCCGCTGCGGCTGACGCGGTCTGATTTTTTTCTTTACATGCGTACGCCTGTCTGTTATAATGGAAATACAAACCAATCCATTGTACAAGGAGGTATCATCCATGAAAAAGATCGTTGTTTCATTTGGTGTGATCGCGGTTCTGCTTTGCATGTCGGTTTCGGTATTTGCAGGGGATGTGCCGGAAGGATTGCTGCACGAAGATACCGCAAAGGTTTTTCTCGGCACGGTCGCGCGCTATACCACGCGGGATCTTCCGTCCGCCCCATACAAAGAGATCGATTCCTTAGAAGTGATACCGACCGAAAAGATCAAAGGCGATATTGAAATCGGCGTAAAACAAACATACGCCAAATGCCATTCTTTATTGGAGCTCAGATCCGATACCGAGTATTTATTCGGCTGGTTTGACGATGACAATTTTTACATCTATGAAATAGCATCCAGAGAGGGCAATCAATTCAAACTGGTTGATTCCGAAAAATACGATATGACAAAACGGCTTGAGGACGATTTAAATGACGGCTCCTTTGAAAGCGCGGAACAGGCGCGAATTGCTTTCGAAAAATATAAAAATGCAACCGTGATGGCCGATTTATGGATTTTCACCCGTGAGGAAACAGAAAAAATCGAGGTTGTCTATGCAAAAGAAAACGATGCGGCCGCTTGTCTTGTGGATAAGGATCAATTTTTTGATCTGGCAGAAAAAATCAAGCTCAATCCCGTCAACAGAATGGATCAAATCGACAGCAGCAACGGTGTCTTTATCACAGCATATAATAAAGATGGAAGAAAACACAGCATATGGCTGGATCAAAAGGCGAGACTCGGCAGCACGGAATACGAATTTTCTTCCGCCGTGACAACACAGTATGATATTTCCGATGCCGACTATGGGAAGCTGCACGATTTTATGCCGTCGGAGGCGGCAGCACATATTCCAATTGAAAAGAAAGGCATCCATGCTTTATACATCGTCGGAATCGGCCTGGCTTTTGCAGTTTTCGTCATTGTCGTCATCTGTTTGGTAAAAAGAAAATTGCGATAATCGGGATCACCAACCCCGAATTGCAATGTTTTTATCGGTCTTGCTTTTTCGGTCAAAGTATGATACAATGCTATGACAAAAAGCAGTCAGCGAAGGAGATTTTGTCATGCACGATTTTTTTATGGGCGCACATCTGGCATTTCGGGCGATTTACACCCTGCTTCTTTATGCCGCATCCGCCATCAGTCTGTACCAAATTGCAAAAAACAACAGCGTACCCAATCCATGGATCGCCTTTATCCCGATTCTGCAATATTACATCATTGGTTCTTTGTGCGAGGAATATATGATCCGCAATTACCGCATTCCGCATCTGGAATGGGTCATGGTTCTTTTGGAGCTTTTGCAGATGCTTCTCGGCATGGTCGGCGGATTCTTCCTAGTACCGCTGCGGATTTTGGTAAACCTGCTCCTGGTTTTGTTTTTGCATAAGTTTTTCTATCTGTTTACCCCGTCCCGTGCCTCGATTTACGCGGTGTTGTCTTTGTTTGGCAGACTGCCGCTGGTCGTACTGCTGTTTTTCATGAAAGACAAACCGCTGGTTATGTCGGGCGGCGCATATCCCTATCCCTTTTCGCGCCGCTGAGTAAAACGAATATTTAGGGCGCACTCTGGCGCCGCGCCCGTTTGGGCAATGTTGCAACATCTTGCTGAAAACGGCGTAAAATCGGCAAAAAATTTCATTTCTGCGCCGTCCGGGAGTGGCATGACGGAACCGGGGACGGCGATTAGATCTAAATGAAATTTTTTGCAAAAAAGAGTTTATCGACACGCTCAGGGCTTGCTCAAAGCCGCCGTAATACTGACGTATACGGCGGTTTTTTGACGAAGTATAAACTTAAAGTACGGCTTCAAAACCAATGTTTCCTTATCCGGTGGTGGCTAAAGCAAGCCCTATTTTGTTTTCTCCTCTGCATATGCCTTTGTCAAAATACTTTCCGCGCTGCGGCGGTTTGAACGTAGATAGCGGTACATGTTTTTCAGACAGTCATCATCACCACGCACAATGTGGTTGAGCCGCTCCTCGCAGGACAGAGTGGCCAAAAAACCCATCCTCTTTAACACCTCATAAGAATCCTCGCTGATTCCGCCGAACGGATAGGTGAATGTGGTCGGCGTATACCCGGTGTTTTCCCGCATTTTTTCCTGAAAAATTAAAAGATCGCTCTCCAGCATCGCCCCATAGGCAGCCTTGGATTCGCCCTTTTTCTTTTTCGCGCCGGTACGGCCGTTGGTATTGTGGTGCAGATCGTAGCTGTGATTTTGAAACTCAACAAGCCCCGACTGCATCATCTCGCGGATATTATCCCAGGTGATATGCGCATAGGCCGGGTTTTGATCCGCATTTTGACTGTACAGGTCGGAATACTTTCCGATCGGAGAAATCACCGCCTTCATATGATATTTTTGAAGCAGCGGATACGCATAGCAGTAGTTATTATAATATCCATCGTCAAAGGTCAGAATAATCGGTTTTTCCGGCAGCGGCTGCCCCTCCTTGACATAGCGGATCACCTCATCCACCGTCACCGTTTGGTATCCGGCCTTTTGCAAATAGGAAAGATCCTCCTCCAGCATGGCCTTTGAGATTACAAACTGTCCGATTTTCGAGGGATCCTCCGTCACACCGTGATACATCAAAATCGGCAGGGTGACGGATTGCTCTCCCGTCTCCGCGGTGACTGCCACCGCCTCCTGCCGCACCACATAAAAATGAACGCAGCTGCACAGCACCAGCAAAATAAAAAGATATAACAGCACGGTTCTTAATCGAATAACAAAAATGAAATCACCCCCTGCACTATCTATATGAGCGCAGGGGGTCTGATATGATATTGCTTTATAAGGAGCCGTCCGACTCCTCCCGGCATAGCGGATAGGTCAAAAGCGGCGAAAGACCGTTCAAACTGTCCCAAAGCATAAAACGCACAGTATCCTCTTCCGCCGCCGCACAGGAGAGCACCACTTCCTCCTGCGGTGCGGCGGTAAACGGCTCTGCCCGAAAAGAAATCAACTGCGGCGCATCACCGGTGCGATAAGCCGCGGCCATCGCGATTCCCTCCTTTTTCACGCCCGCACTGTTCCATACCCGACACTGTGCCGCTCCGTTCTCAGTCTTTGTGCGCGAAAACACCAGAAATCCCTGCCGCCGAAAGACCTCGTCCGCCATTTTCTTCATATTGATGATGCCATACCCGGTTTTTTTGTCCCAGCCGTCCTCTTCGGCGTCCGTTGCCGTCTCCCGGATAAGCGCCAAATAATCCGCCGGCGAGAGCGTATTCTCGATACCGCGCAGCACCGCCGCCGCACCGGTCACCTGCGGACACGCAAACGAGGTTCCCGTTTGCCTTTTCCATGTGTTTTTCAAAGTTGCCGCATAAATGCTGACTCCGGGTGCCGCCGTCTTTACGCCATCGTTGGCAACCGAACCGCTGTAATAGCCGCCGTCTCGGTTCACCGACCCGACCGAAATCACCCCGTCATAAGAGGCCGGATAACGCAGCGCGTCTCCGTTTCCGTCGCTGTGATTTCCCGATGCCGCAACCAGAATCACATTTTGGCTGAGCGCGTACTTAACTGCGTTTCGCAAAAGTTCCACATCTTTTGGTGTACCGAGGCTGAGGTTGATCACGTCACATTGATAGTCGTCCACGGCGGCATAGATGGCAAGCGCAATCGACGCCGCATTGCTGCTTGTATCATACACGCGCAGCGACACCAAATCCGCACTGCTGATCCCTGCCATGCCGCGGCCGTCATTGGTTCCGGCCGCAATGATCGAGGCCACCGCCGTTCCGTGACCCACCGTGTCCATCACATCGGTCGGATTTTCAACCTCGCCCGTCTCACTGCTGACGCAAAGGTTTTCTTCCGCGATGACGCGCCCCTTTAAATCCGGGTGCGCCGCGTCTACGCCGGAATCGATTACGGCAACGCGCGTTCCCTTGCCCTCGGCGTTCCAGTACCAGCTTTCCTTCATGCCGATCATGTCAAGATTCCATTGATTCAAAAGTCCCGGATCGTTCGGGACAACCTCCGGCTCCTCATAGAGAAAAGCCGGGGCGTTTTCTTCCACCCGTACCACATCGGGAAGCGTTTGAACCGCAGCAAGCTCCGACTCTTTACAAATATATATCCCCTGCCTTGGCATCAGCGGAACCAGCTCCGTATCCTCGGCGCTGAGCGAGACCGCCGCATTGCCTGAGCGATAAACCAGATACTGCTTCTCTTCGGCGGCCAAAGCCTCTATGCCGAAAGCGAGCGTAAACGCCGCAAAAAAGATCAAAAAAAGCCGACCTGCTCTGCCCATTTTCTATCACCGTCTTTCCTCTTTCCCTCAGTTTACCATAGGCAAAACCAAATTGCAAGGTTAATATTTTATGGTATTTTCGTCCATTATTTAATATTGACCTCTCCTCTCATTGTGGTACACTGGTATTATGAATCAGTATGTTATCTAGGAGGAAACAATATGGCTGAATTACGTTATAATCCGCTGACCAAGGACTGGGTTATGATTGCGTCACACCGTCAAAACCGTCCGCAGATGCCCAAGGACTGGTGTCCGTTTTGTCCCGGCTCCGGCAAGGTTCCGGATCATTTTACCGTTTATGAATACGACAACGACTTTCCGGCATTGTCCCAGAATCCGCCGGTTCCGGACGATGTTGCAACAGAGCTTTATCAAACCAAAGAGGCCTATGGCAAGTGTGAGGTCATCCTCTACTCGCCCAACCACACCATCACCCTGCCGGAGCTGAGCGTCAGCCACATCCGGGAACTGGTTGATCTTTGGACGGCGCGGTTTTGTGCACTGAAACAGGACAAAAAAATCAAGTATATCTTTATCTTTGAAAACCGCGGCGATGTGGTCGGCGTAACCATGCCGCATCCGCACGGTCAGATCTATGCATACAGCTACGTACCGAAAAAGCTGGAGGTTGAGCTGGCGTCGAGCAAGGAATATTACGAAGAAAAGAATCACTGTCTCTTCTGCGACATCTTAAAAAATGAGAAAGAGGCAAAGAGCCGTATCATCTTTGAAAATGAGGATTTTATCACGTTTTTACCGTTCTTTACCGACTATCCCTACGGCGTTTATATCGCCGCAAAGGATCATGTCCAGAGTCTGGATCAGTTCAGCGACCGCCAAAAGGACAACCTGGCAAAGATTTTAAAGGAGACCGCCGGCACGCTCGACAGCCTGTTTGACTATCCTTTCCCGTACATGATGTGCATGCACCAGGGACCGGTAAACGGTGAGGACTCTAGCGACTACTTCCATTTTCACATTGAATTTTTCCCGCCGATGCGCTCTGCGGAAAAACAAAAGTTCAACGCCTCCAGCGAGACCGGCGCATGGGCTGCCTGCAACCCCACCGCCCCGGAGGAAAAGGCAGAGGAATTGCGCAAGGCGCATAAAAAGTTTTTAGAGAAAGTAAACAGTGCCAAATAAACAGGAGGATCTCTTATGACCATACAGGAATTAAAACAGGAATTTATCAAAACCTTTGGCGGCAGTGAGGACGGACTTCAGGTTTTTGCCTCGCCCGGCCGCGTCAACTTAATCGGCGAACACACCGACTATAACGGCGGCTTTGTCTTTCCGGCGGCGCTCACCTTCTGCACCACCGTGGTTGCCAGACGGCGCGATGACGATGTGATTCGGATGAAGGCCACCGATCTTCCCGATTTGGTAGAGGGTACGCTCTCGACCATGGAAAATTTCCGGGATTTGCACTGGGGCAACTACCAGTTCGGCGTTTTTTTGGAGCTTGAAAAGGTCGGCTACCATATTGTCGGCGCCGACATGCTCTTTCATGATACCACACCGCACGGCGCCGGGCTTTCGTCCTCGGCCGCGATTGAGGTTTCCAGCGCCATCGCGATGGCTACGCTGGGCGGTGCGGCAGAAATTGACAGTATCGAAATGGCAAAAATCAGCCAGATGGCAGAGCACAACTATGTTGGCGTCAAGTGCGGCATCATGGATCAGTTTGCCTCCGCGATGGGTCAAAAAGATCACGCCATCTTTTTGGACTGCAAAACGCTGGAATATCAGCTGGTTCCGATTCAGCTCAGCGGCTACAAGCTGATTTTGTCCAACACAAACAAAAAACATTCTCTCGGTGCGTCAAAATACAACGAACGCCGCAGCGAATGCGATGAGGGTCTGCGTATTCTGCAGCAAAAGCTTCCGCACGCCACCTGTCTCGGTGACATCACGCCGGAGGAATATCATACTGTAAAGGACGCAATCAAGGACGAAACGGTCGAGCGCCGCGTGCGCCACGTTATTGAAGAGGACGCCCGTGTAAAAGAGTCGATTCGTGTGCTGACCGCCGGGGATCTTGCGGCCTTTGGCAAGCTCATGACCGCCTCGCACAACTCGCTGCGCGATCTCTATGAAGTGACCTGTCCGGAGCTGGATCTTCTGGCTGCCGAGGCGCTCAAGATTGACGGCGTTTTAGGCTCCCGTATGACCGGCGCCGGCTTTGGCGGTTGCACCGTCAGCCTGGTAAAGGACGAGAGCGTTGACACCTTTATCGAAACCATCGGCAAAATCTACAAGCAGGAGATCGGCTATGACGCCTCCTTCTATATCACAGAAATCGGAGACGGCGGCAGAAGAATTGACGCCTAAGCATCTGAAAAAGGCATTGGTTTGACTAACCTGATGTTAGTAATACGAACTCGATTTTAAGAGGTGGATTTCCGCCCAAACGGTGTTAAAATACTCGGCAATCCGTTAGGATTACCTCCGTTTTTGCCTTGTTTGAACGA